>Ga0256914_1000231_pt1 | contig 53803 bp, 42 predicted proteins | sample HulkmetaG_FD_191571 | JGI IMG/M metagenome (GOLD analysis project Ga0256914, IMG submission 191571) | Hydrothermal chimney microbial communities from Main Endeavour vent field at the Juan de Fuca Ridge, Pacific Ocean - Hulk | ecosystem: Environmental > Aquatic > Marine > Hydrothermal vents ...
ATCGAGCCGCGAGATCACGCCCGCATGATGGTGCTGGACCGCGCTGCGGGAACCATCGAACACAAGCACGTTTATGATATCGTCGATTATCTGCGCCCGGGCGACCTGTTGGTGCTGAACGACACCCGAGTCATTCCGGCGCGGCTGCTGGGCCGCAAGGAGACGGGCGGCCAGGCCGAGGTCTTTCTACTGCGTCCGCTGGAGGATGGACGATGGGAAGCGCTGGTGCGGGGCAAGAACCTGACGCCGGGCAAACGGGTCATCATCAAAGGTCAACGCGGACACCAGGCCATCGCCACCATCGAGGCGGATATGGGCGGGCCCAAACGCGTCGTCAGCTTCGATCAGGATTTGGACGACATCCTGGACGAGCTCGGACACCTCCCGCTGCCTCCCTACATCCATGAAGCGCTGGCAGACCCGGAGCGCTATCAGACCATTTACGGTTATAAAGAGGGGGCGGTGGCCGCGCCCACCGCGGGCCTGCACTTTACGGGTGATTTGCTTATGGAGCTGCGCAGTCGCGGCGTGCAGTTTGCGTATGTGACATTGCATGTGGGCCTGGGCACTTTCCAGCCGGTGAAGGAGGAGAATGCGCTGGAGCATGAGATGCACAGCGAGTGGATGGAGATGACCAACACCACGGCCCGGCTCATCAACGATACGCGACTGGCGGGCGGGCGCATCGTGGCGGTGGGAACTACCAGCGTGCGAGTGCTGGAAACCGCGGCCAAAATCCCCCTGGGATTGAAACCCAATGAACCCGCGCCCCCAAATCTGGTCTGCGGCTGGAAGACGGTGGGCGCGTGGACGGGCGAGACCGATCTATTCATTTATCCCGGCCACCATTTTCGGGCCACCGACGTCATGCTCACCAACTTCCATCTGCCCAAATCCACGTTGCTGATGTTGGCGTCGGCCTTTGCGGGCCGCGAGCGCATCCTCCGGGCCTATGAGGAAGCTATCGAGCAAGGCTACCGATTTTATTCCTTCGGCGACGCCATGCTGCTCTTGTAATGATCATTGCAGGAGTAGGACGCCAATGCTGTAAACAATGAGCATCTGGCCCGTGCCATACGTAAGCCAGACGATATCATGGTGCAGTGGCCAATGTAAATCGTTGAACAGCGCACCGGCAAGAATGAGATCACTCATCAGGAAGAGAATTGCGCCCAGGGCCAGGGGCATAACGATGGAGTGTTGTAGCGCGAGTCCGCAGGCCAGGCCAGCGGTGGTTGCCAGTAGCAGGGCGTAAGGCAATGCAGCCCAATGCAGTATGGTGGGGCGTGCCTGTCCCCGCATCACCAGACTATGCCACCCCGCAGCCGCCGCCAGCCAAAAAAGCACCAGTGCGCTCCACATCGAACCTGGGAGGCGTAGCGGTAATTGGCGGAGCAAAAAAAGAATGCCGGTGATGTAACACACATGGCCGAGCGCAAATGCGCTGATACCGCCCATCATGGATTGAGTTCGGCTGCCAAGAAGTAGGTCTGCGAGAAACAAATCCCCCATGAATCCAAACGTTACGCCTGTCGCAATCATCCCGGCGTAAAAATGCATTGCATCCCCGGCGGAAAGCGCCCACCAGCTCCATCCGGCCAGCATCAACAGAAAAGATGAGGCGATGCGGGCGGGTCGGGCGATGCGCCGATTATTTCGGGTTGGACCGAGGAGAAAGCCGCCAAACAAAAACAGCATCCACAGCGCCAAAAGGAGCAGCAACCAAAGTAGCAGAGGAGAGGTGAAAGGATGGAGCATGGGAGGAGGCGACGCCGAACCGGGCCACAATGACTCAATCTAACAAGGGGCGTTCACCCAAAACATCAAAATTGCTCAGTGATGGGAATGGCCCGGTAATGGTAATTTTTATGTCCACCTCCTGCCCCGGAGGCGTAGCGTAAGGAAGGCGTTTTCGTGCTGTTTTGACAAAGATCAAATTTCCATGCTCGTCATAGATCGGCGCAGCAACAAAAATATATTTCTGCACGCGTTTACCGCGATTACGCAAGGTGGCTCGAATAATGATATCTCCCTGGCTCGTGACATCTGCTGTCCCCCCCTCGTAACCCCAGGAAGGATAGGGAGCTTTACCGGTATCCTTTGAATCGATAAGTTGAATTTTCACTTCCGCCACCTTTTTCAGATCGGTGGTTTCAGGAGGCAATGCCAGATAGAGATAGGTCGTCCGCCCCTTCCCTAAAATTTTCTGCAACATCCTCCAGGACTCGGCCGCCAGAAAATGGCCATCCTGATCATATAGTTTGACCGATGCGGTGAGCCTGGTAATGTGACGCGTCCTGAAGTTGCGGATGGGCGCAGAAACCTGTAATACGCCATGTCGATCAAGATAGAACATAGGAACGCCTACCTCGATGCCAGCCAAGGGGTCTTGCTTTTGCGTTTCTTCATCGGGCGGGGCGTCGCCACGGGTTTGGATGGAGTTGAGCAACAAGTCATAATCGGGCGCAAAGAACTCCCAATCGTGAGGAGGAACGCTGAAGCTCGTGGTTATCAGAAGGTTGCGATCACTATAGACGCGTAGTTCTGTCCGATAAATGCCATCTTCTTCTGACGGCACATCGAAACGAACGAGACGAGCGTGAGGATTGTCGCTCATTCTTTTCAACTCCAGGTATCCCTCCGCCGAAGGCGTATCCCCCAACATTCCGGCCAATGCGTCGTCCATTTCTTTGGGGGTGGGATAGTGATCCAACTCCTCGACGCTAACGCCAAACTGCGCCAATCCTTGCATATCTTGCAAAATAACGCCGTCGTAATCTTCAAAACCAATACCCCAATAAAGCGGTACGGTAATCGTGAAGAGTCCTCCGGGATGCACATAGGCTTTGCCCATAATCGCGTCAGGATCGGGGCGAAGCGCCTGATAGCTCTGAAAAGACATCGGCCAAAGCGGCCCAATGTCATACCACTTATCTTCAGGCGCCATCAAGCTAAGCCCCAACAACACATTGTTTTCCACCCATGTTTCAGTCAGCAAATGCATGGGCGGCAACCCCGCAAAGAAGCTGCCGATGGCTTCAAGCCGCAAATGACCATCATCCCCCACTTTATTTTCGATGATCTGTAAGTTGTTCGGGTCGTTGAGGCGGGCGCTCGAAAGCGCGCGTTGCGCTTCTTCCTCCAAAAAAGTTTGAGGATCGGCGCCTGGTGGCAAGGGATAGTAGAATGCCGTCAGACTGACATAAGGGTCTTGATCGTCCTGAAAACGAACGCCGCCGCCCACTTCAAAGGCCTGCCAATGTTGAGGAATCTGCACGGTGAACAAATCGTTTGCCGATTTATATTCCTCGAGGGGCGTTTTGAGTATGGCCGGAATAGGCGTGGGGGTGGCCGTAGGCTCTGCTGTTGGCGTGCGCGTGGCCGTGGGCGTAGTAGTGGGAGACGCAGATGTTACATGTTGAGCCAAAGGCAAAGCACCCAGGCTGCATCCTGCCGCCAACAGCATCAAGACAATAAAGGGAAGGAGAAGGGCCGGAGATATTTTCTGCATAGAAGTTCTCGGGTGGATAAAAAGGCTAAGCCAGATGAAAGGAATTATAGCCCGCTCGCCCAACATAAACAAACTAGCAGATATCCAGGGGTGCGTTTCAAAATTGGGGCCGACATTGCAAAACCCGCCGGATTGCGAATCCGGCTCCGAAGCGGGGCTCCCCAGGGCGGATTCGTAATCCGCCCGGCCCAAAAATAAAAGCGCCCCCAAATTGAAACGCACCCGACATCCAGGGGCAAGTCCAATGCTCAGGTAACACGACTGATCGCAGACTCGAGCCACAACACCTCTCTCAAACAAGAGACGCGGGTCAGAGAAAATGATGGTTATGTTTTTGGCGAGAATGGGGTTATCATTACGCTATGCTCAGTAGATCACGATTTGCCATGATGCGCAGAGCCGGATCCGTGATCCGGCGGTGATTCGAGCGTCAAACCCGCCGGATTGCGAATCCGGCTGGACACATACTCTCGCAATCGTGATCTACTGATGCTGTCAATCTCGTGCGAGACATTCTTGCCCAAACGAACAATCCGTGACGCCTGGACCAATCCCTCCAATTCCCAGCGCCTTCACTCTCATTACGAGGATCATGAAACACCTTCGCCCCATTCTGTTTTACGCGATCTTCTTTCTATTCTTCCTGCAACTGCTCACCGACTTCATTGCTGCGATTTATGCGTTTGGGCTATTAAACACAAGCATTCCGCCAGAATTGGGTCTGGCGCTGCTATTATTTGCACCAGCGCTGTTATTAGGAATCCGTCGCCCTCATGGGCAATTGCAATCCACACTTTTTCTTCTTGTTATTGTGGCTCGTCTTATCGAACCAGGTCTGGATACTCAGTGGCGGTTGCTGATTTCAGGTCTCGGCGTGGCGGCATGGCTCATACTATTTCCCATATTGCTGTGGCGCCATCACGGCGATCGAAATGACACCGTTGCCGCAGACATGATGTGGGGCGTTATGCTGGGCGTGATATTATCAGGCTTGTTGCGGGTGCTGGGCTCGGGCGTGGATGTTTCCACCATGGGGTTAGGCCAAGGCATTGGAGCGATCCTGGCATTTATGGGGCTAAGTTTGTGGTTTACAACAGATCGAAAAAGGGAGGAATGGGCAGAGAAAAAATCAGAGCCAGGATTCAAAAAAATCCTCGCACTTAGCCTGGGGCTGATGACGGTGCTCGTCCTCATGTATTACGCCTTTGCCGCCCCTTATGTCATGGCCCGCTGGACCGGCGTGGACGCATCCGTCGTTCTCTTGACAATGATTTTCGCCTGGACAGCATACGCCTGGACGGCAACCAGATTTCTGAAGCGACTGCAAATCGGGAAAAACTGGCTGTTTCTCTGGGGGTTAGCGTTCGCCCTGGCGATCTTTTTCACCCTTTCCAATAATCAGCCCTGGTTGCCAGATATCCCTCATCTCTACCCCCGCCCAGACACGTTGACCGCACCACATCCGCTGGATTGCACCGAAGAAACGGCGATGTGTCCGGCGTGGCGATCGCTTTGGCATGCTGCGCCCCTGGTTATCATGCTCCTGCTTTCACCAGGCTTGTTACTTATCTTTCACCGACAGCTGCATGCTCTAAGGGCGGTGCGCCCCTCGTTGCGCCAATTGGGCGGCGCTTTCACCGTGGCTGCGCTCTTCCTGTTATTGGCAATTTTCGCCCACATATTCACCACGGTCTATGATTACATTCCCGTGATCGGCCCCCTCTTCCGCAATGCCTTTCCATTGGTGTATTTGCTTGTAACGCTGATGCTGTTGCCAGGCATCTTGGCGACAGGTAAACATGTAAAAGGTCCAGTAGCTCCCAGAATGCTGAATCTGGGCGTTGTACTGTTGGCATTTGTCATCATGGGAGGACACATTCTCCTCACCGCACATCCTCAGTCAGCTCCCCCCCAAGATGGTGTAACCATTCTCACCTACAACATTCAGCAAGGATATAGTGCCGAAGGAAGAAAAAACGAAGTTGGGCAACTCGCACTGATACGCCAAATCCATCCCGACATCATCGGTCTGCAAGAAAGCGACAGCGCTCGCATTGCCAATAGCAATGATGATCTCGTGCGCTATTTTGCGAATCATCTGCACATGCATCATTATTACGGTCCCAAAACGGTGGTGGGAACTTTTGGCATTGCACTTCTCTCCCGCTATCCCATTTACCATGCCGAAACGTTTTATTTGTACAGCAAGGGCGAACAGGTGGCGGTCATCCGGGCGGAGATAGAAATCGAGGGGCGACGTTTGCACGTTTTGGTAACACACCTAGGCAATGGCGGCCCACTAATTCAACAAGAGCAGTTGCTGGAACTGGTGGGAGACGCCCCGGGCACGGTTGTGATGGGTGATTTCAACTTCAGGCCCGATACCGAGCAATACGCAATCACCACTCAGCTTCTACGTGATTCATGGACGCAACGCTGGCCGGATTGGAAGGATGATCAGGGTCGGCAACCCCGCGATAAAATCGATCATATCTTCATTTCTCCCGATCTGCAGGTCATCGACGTCAGCTACTACCCCAAAGGTCCAAGCGATCATCCCGCCATGACCGCGGTCATCGATTGGTAACAGGGGAACGACGCTATAGGCATCGCTCCCCCGTTCGACTAGGAAATATCCACCTCGTAGTGGAATGCGTAAAGGCCCAACACACGCTGCACCGCATCCGCGCCTGCGGCAGGAGACACATCAGCGGCCAATGTCACCTGCACATGCACTTCGGTGCCATGGAGCTTGCTGGGCGTTGCCCGCACCTTGGCCTCCGCCACTTCATCCAACGCATTCAGCGCCGCTGAAAGCACTTCGGCGATCTGCATCCGCACCAATGCCGGTTTGAATATCTTACCAACCGCGGTCACCGGTATCTTGTCGATGAGATAAATCTGTTTGGGAATAGCGGCCCGCTCGGGGATGTTGGCCTGAGCGAAGCTCAGAAGCTCCTCAGCCGTGGCTTCGGCGCCAGGTTTCAGCTGCACATAAACCACAGGCACCTCCCCTACTCGCGCATCAGGTCGGCCCACAGCCGCGGCTATCGCCACGGCAGGATGGCGGTGCATAGGATCTTCGATGATCTTGGGATCGATATTGTGTCCGCCACGAATGATCAGCTCCTTTTTACGTCCAGTCAACCAGAAATACCCATCTTCATCCAAACGTCCCAGGTCTCCCGTATTCAACCATGGAGCCCCACCATCACCCAGATTCACCCAAATATGATGATTATGCACCTCCTCCAGATATCCTGGGAAAACATTATTCCCCCGGATGAGCACAGAACCGATTTCGTTGGCAGGTAAAATCTGCCCTGTATCGTCGCCATTTACCTGGGCGATGACCATTTCCTGATAAGGGATGCGGAAACCGATCGAGCCAATGCGGCGCTCGCCGTGCGGCGGATTGACCGAACTCACGCATGTCCCTTCGGTCAATCCATAGCCCTCTAAAATACGGATGCCCGTGCGCTTCTCGAATGCCTTGAACACCTCGACAGGCATGGGCGCGGCGCCGCAAATGGCATAACGCAACGAACTCACATCGGCATCGCCAATGGGCACATGCAGCAGCCCCGCATAAACCGTGGGGACGCCACTGAAAAATGTCACCTGGTAGTGCTCGACGATCTTCCAGAAATTGGGAATCAGAGCTTTATCACGATATCCCATCGGCGTGGCCAACACTACGGTCGCTCCGAACGTCCAGGGAATAAGCCCGGTAACGATTACCGCATTGACATGATAGAGGGGCAAACCACACAGAAGCGTCTGGCCTGGCCCAATCTCCAGAATGATGCCAGACGCCCAGGCATCCATCACCTCATTGCCGTGCGTATGCTGAGCGATCTTGGGCGCCCCAGTGGTGCCTCCCGTGTGAAAGTATGACGCAATGTCATTGGGCGAAATCTCACGCTCGAAAATGAGCGCACCTGGCGGCTGCTTTTTCATCTCCACATTAAAATCCAACACCCGCGCCTGAGCTATGGCGTCAGGAAGCTGCGGTTTCGGCATTCCGGGAATAAAATCAGCCAGATCGACAACCAGCACAGTCTCCACCGTCGGCGTCTTCTCCACCACAGAAACAGTCTTTTCCCAGATATCGACACCAGGGAACGGAGCCAAAGTCACCAGCATTTTACTCTGAGCCGCATTCATAATATCGACAAATGCTTCGGGCTCCAGCAAGGGATTGATGGGACCGACAATGCCCGCCATTTCACCGCCAAAAATAGTGAGAAAGGACTGTGGCAAATTGGGCAGTATCATTGTAACCACCTCACCAGGACGCAGCCCCAACGCATGGAACATATTCGCCGTCTGATGCAGCGCCCCCAGCCATTCGCGATAGGTGAAAGACACGCCCTTATCATACAAATCACCCTGCAGGAAGAAATGCAATGCTACGCCATCTGGATTTATCGATACGCCCCGACGAATCGCTTCGTAAGTGTTGGCGGGCAAACCCCGCTCGGAAAGAGGAATCTGTTCGATGGCCTCGATATCGGCCATCGTCACAACATGCGCCATGACGATCACTCCTTTTGGGTGGTAAGGTTGGGAAGGAAAAGGCTTTTACGTTCGATGCTGGCTTGTATGATAAAATACCTGCAACCTTTCTTGAAAACACGGATGGCTTTCGATGAACTCCTCGCACATTCCTCCACTAATTTTGGTCACAATCACGAGCATTTTCCTCGTTGCTTGCACCGGCGGCTCCACTGTATTGCCCATGCCCACGGCAACCAACACAGCAGCACCCACAATCCAACCCCCTCCCACCCCAATCCCAACCGACACCCCAACGCCCGCCCCCGCTACGCCGACATCCATCCCCGCCACACCAACGCCAGAAACACCAACAAACACCCCCGCTCCGACATCCACAGCGACATCTGCTCAAACCACGTCCAATCCTCCCACGCCATCCTCCGACTCCCCCCCACCGCCCGAGTCTCAACCAACCCCAACACCGCCATCGACCATCAACGGAATGTCATATAGCGACTTCATCATCCTGGATGACGCGACCCAAAAGCACATTCGTGAAATATACAAAAAAGGCCAACAAAAAGGACGAGACCCCCGGGCCTTCTCCAAACTTGGCGATAGCCTCATCGCCAACCCCTACTTCCTACGAGTATTCGATCAAAAAGACCCCAACCTGGGTCCTTACGTACTTGGCGACTATGCCTTTCTACAACACATTATCGACTATTACCCAGGCTCGTACGATCGCTACGGCGTCGGCATTCATGTAGGACTGCATACCTGGTCGGTCTTTGATCCCATGTGGGCCGATAAGAAATGGTGCAAACCCAATGAAAACTTGCTAGACTGTGAGATCCGCCTGAACAACCCCAGCGTCATGCTGGTGTTGTTGGGCACCAACGATGACGCCCCACAAGTCACCTTTGAAACCAACTACGACAAAATCGTAAAACACATCATCGAGCAAGGCATCATTCCAATTCTATTCACCAAGGCCGATCGATTCGAAGGACCAGACAATCGCAACAACATCTCCATCAAGAAAATCGCGAAAAAGTACCATGCACCACTCCTAGACTTCGATCACCTGGCCGACACCCTGCCCAACCGGGGTACAGGACCAGACAATATCCATCTCAGCATTGCCCCCAGCAACGACTACACCCTCCCAGAGACCTTCCGCTACGGCAATACCGTCCACAACTTGGCGACGCTGGTCATTCTCGAGCGGGTGAAACATATGCTGGATGGGCATTAGACGGCGGTAAGGAATTTTGAGATCGTGACTCATCCCCCCTCTTTTTTATCGTCGCTCATACTTGCGCTACTTCTCACCGCCTGCCATGCCGCCCCCCCGCAGACGATTTCGCAGACGCCTGCGTCTGCTGTTGGTTCCACCGAAACCGGACCACCTCCAGCCACAAAAAAACCCACCCCCACCAATACGCCAACGCCTACATCCACGCCAACCGCCACCAGCGTTCCCACCATGGCGCCTTCCCCAACGCCAACCGCCACCGCGACTCATGCGGCTACCCGCCCCCCCACCCCCACACCTTCGCCCACATCCACAGCGACACCAGCGGTAGTGGGCCCGACAACCCTCAACGAGATGCCCTACAGCGCATTTATCCTCATCGATGATGAGGTCGAGACCCACATTCAGGAAATATACGCCCAGGGCCAAAAAATGGGCAGGGATGATCACTCCTTTTCCAAACTGGGCGACAGCCTCATTGCCAACCCCTATTTTCTGCGCATCTTCGATCAAATGGATCGCAATCTTGGATGGTACAATCTGGGCGAATACATCTATTTACAAGATGTCATCGACTACTATCACGGATCCTTCGATCGTCACGGTGCGGCGGTGCGCGTTGGCCAACATGCATGGTCGGTATTCGATCCCATGTGGGCCAACAAAGACCTTTGCAATCCAGGAGAAGCCCCACTTCCCTGTGAGATTCGTCTGCACAACCCCAGCATTATGCTGATATTGCTGGGTACAAATGACAACGTGCCGCGTCATTACTTTGAAAAACACTACGAAAAAATCATTCAATACCTTATCGAACAGGGCATTGTTCCCATCCTCTTCACGAAAGCCGACCGCCACGAAGGTGAAGATGGCCACAACAACGAAGCCATCCGCAGCCTGGCAAAAACCTATCACTTACCCCTGGTGGAATTTGATCTATTGGCGAACACCCTGCCCAATCGCGGTCTTGGGCCTGACAACACGCATTTGCGCGTAGCGCGTAGCCACGATTTCACCCGTCCAGATACATTTCAGTATGGCACCTCGGTTCACAACCTGGCCACCCTGATCATGCTTGAACGAGTAAATAAAATCCTGAACCAGCACCAGTAACCTGGCGCTGTATTAAGTTTTATGTCAAATTTTAGACGCAAAGCCCTCCTGATCATACTACTTCTAGCGGGCGTTATCAGCATCATGTTGGCGGCATGTGGAAGCGATGCGCCATCCGCGTCCGTCATGCTACGCTTCACACCGTGGAACACCTTCACCCCCACGCCCACGCTTCTCCCCGATACACCAACGCCCGCGCCTGCGCCCGCACAAGCCTCCCCCACCCAACCTCCGCCCATCCCGACATCCGCGCCTTCACCCACTCCGATATCGAATCACCCGCAAGAGGTCAACGGCGTGCCTTATAGCGCATTCATTCTCATGGATGACGCAGTCAAAGCACATGTGCGGGAAATTTTCAGTGACGGGCTTGAAATTGGCAGAAATCCCTTTGCATTCTCAAAACTTGGCGATAGCCTCATCGCCAATGCACACTTTCTACGTGTTTTCGACCTCAAAGACCCCACGCTAGGCACATACGATTTGGGAGATTACGCCTATTTACAAGAGACCATCAACCACTATGCTGGCTCATTCGATCGCTACGGAGCAGCTGTGCAGCCAGGGCTAAACACATTGATGGTTTTTGATCCCAAATGGGTGAAAAACAAGGAATGCTTACCTGGGGAAAACATGGTGGATTGTGAAATCCGACTCCACAACCCCAGCATCATGATCGTACAATTGGGCACCAATGACCGGGCGAGCTCACTGGAAATAAAATACGATCAGATCGTGCGCTATCTCATCAAACAAGGCATTATCCCCATCCTCTACACCAAAGCAGACCGCGGCGGCGGTCCGAACAACCAAAACAACGAAATCATTCGTGAAATTGCTCAAACATACAAAGTTCCGCTCATCGATTTCGATCTCCTGGCCAGCACGCTGCCCGATCGAGGCCTCAAGTCCGATCACACCCATCTCAGCGTCGCCCCCCGATTCAACTACTCGAATCCCGCCACATTCCGTTATGGCGATGCCGTGCATAACCTGGCTGCATTGATTATGCTCGATCAAGTCAGAGCGGCGCTAAGCGAATAGCAGGACGGTTAATTATGATGCGACTCACTCTTGATGGCAATAGCCTAGCCATCCCTGACGTTATTGCCGTGGCTCGGGCGCAACCAGGCGAAGTCGAGTTGGCGCTGACCGCGGCCGCTCGCACCGCGGTGACGCGCGCGAGTCAGGCGGTGGAGCGCATCATCGCAGATGGACGGGTGGTGTATGGCATCAATACCGGCTTTGGTGCGTTCAAAAATACCATCATCCCACAGAATGCGTTACGGCAATTGCAAATCAACATCGTGCGTTCCCATTCAGCCGGAACCGGACATCCCCTGGACACCGACATTGTGCGAGCGATGATGTTGGTGCGGGCCAACACTTTGGCCTCGGGTTACTCGGGCGTACGCCTAGAAACCATCCAACTGCTGTTACGCATGATCGAACGGGGCGTGCACCCGGTGGTGCCCCGTCAAGGTTCGCTGGGCGCCAGTGGTGATCTGGCGCCGCTGGCGCATATCGCACTGGTCATGATCGGAGAAGGCGAAGCAGAGTTCGATGGAGAAGTGATGGCAGGCGCCAATGCTTTGGCCCGGGCAAACCTTACGCCCATCGAACTGGCGCCAAAGGAAGGCTTGGCCCTAACCAACGGCACTGCGTTCATGGTGGCGCTGGGATGTTTGGCTGTGGAGGAGGCGGAAAATGCGGTATTCGTCGCCAACGTGGCGGGCGCACTCACGTTAGAGGCGTTGTATGGCACACCCGCAGCCTTTGACCCTCGCATTCATGCGGTGCGACCACACCCTTATCAGATTGCCACCGCAGAATTATTACGCTATCTCATCGAAGCATCCGATTTTGTGCGTAGCGCATCATCTGAAGACCCACAAGATGCATACTCATTGCGGTGTATTCCCCAGGTGCATGGAGCATGTACAGACGCGGTGGAAAACGCCCGCCGCATTGTCTCCATCGAACTCAATAGCGTTACCGACAATCCCCTCATCTTTTTCGAGGAGGACGGAACGCCGGTAGCCATTAGTGGAGGCAATTTTCATGGCGAACCCTTGGCCATCGCCTACGATCATTTGGCCCTGGCCATGACCGAGCTGGGAAACATCTCGGAGCGACGGCTGAACCGCATGACCGATCGCGCCAGTAATGGCGGCCTGCTACCCGCATTCCTCACCGAACATGGCGGACTCAACTCGGGCTTCATGCTCACCCAATACACAGCAGCGGCTTTGGCCTCAGAAAACAAGGCGCTCTGTTTCCCGGCCAGTGCAGATAGCATTCCCACTTCGGCTAATGTGGAAGATCATGTATCCAATGGTCCCATCTCAGGACGCCAGGCCCGCCGCGTATTGCGCAATCTGGAGCAAATCTTGGGCATCGAACTTATGGCAGCGGCTCAAGCCATCGATTTCAGAAAAAGGGCGCTCGGCGATGACGTGCGCCTGGGCAGAGGCACCGCACCGGTGTATGAGCTCATCCGCGATCATATTCCCTTCATCCCGCAAGATGCGGCATTGGCGCCGCACATGACCAAAGCAGCGGAGCTGGTGGCCACCGGCGAGGTTCGCCGCGTCGCCCGTCGCGCCCTGAATTTCTGACCCGCTTTCGCCAATCGTTACGAAACTTCAGGCATACAACTTGAGTAGTTGATGATATGAATTTGAAATTCGCATTGAAGGCAATTCCAACTCATCAGACGAAGATAGCCAAAGCTGGACGAAGTGAACCATCGTCTATATTCGTCAATCTTCGTCCATGTTTGTCAAAATGCGTAGCACTTTTTTCAAGTTTGAATTGCGCATCTACTTAACATGGAGGTCAAGCAATGGAGCTCTCCGAACTCATCCACTATGCGCGGGGCGAAAAGCCAGCGCATTTACTCCTGAAAAACGCCAACGTTATCAACGTGCATAGCGGCGAAATCATCGAGACCGATGTGGCGGTGGTGCGCTCTCGCATTGTGGGGCTGGGCAAAAACTATGAGGCGGAGCAAGTGTTCGATCTGGCAGGCGCCTATCTGGCCCCGGGTTTTATCGACGCTCATGTGCATATCGAAAGTTCTATGGCCCCACCATCAGAGTTCGCCCGCACGGTCGTTCCTCATGGCGTCACCACCGTAGTCACCGATCCTCACGAAATCGCAAACGTACTCGGACTGGATGGCATCCGTTTCATGTTCGAAAACGCCAAACATGGGCCGCTGAGCATGTATGTCATGGCCTCCTCATGCGTGCCTGCCACCACCATGGAGACCAACGGCGCCACTTTGCACTGGTACGATCTGGTTTCGCTGAAATCTGACCCATGGGTGCTGGGTCTGGCTGAAGTGATGAACTTCCCCGGCGTCATCTACGGCGACGACGAGGTGTTGGACAAGTTACGCATCTTTCGAAAAGAGGTCATCGATGGCCACGCCCCAGGAGTGACCGGCAAGGCTTTGCAGGCATATGTGGCCACGGGCATTGGCTCAGATCACGAAGCTACCACGGTGGAGGAGGCCCGGGAGAAACTGCGAGCAGGCATGACCATCTTCATTCGCGAAGCCACCAACGCGCACAACCTCAAAGACCTGCTGCCGCTGGTGAACGACTACAATCATCATAGCATCTGTTTCTGCACCGATGATCGTCAGCCCGCGGACCTGTTGAGTGAGGGCACCATCGACTATATGGTGCGCGTCGCTATTGCTGAGGGCATCGATCCCATCATTGCCATTCGCATGGCCACCTGGAATCCGGCTCAATACTTCCGCCTACAAGATCGCGGGGCCATCACGCCAGGTCGCCGGGCCGACATGATCGTGTTCGATGATTTGCAGGCGCCAACACCACGCTTGGTTTTTCGCGGCGGAAGATTGGTGGCCCGAGACGGTATCATGGCCGTGCCGCCCCGCGCCATTCCACAACGAGCGCTGCGCCACACCATGAACGTGGCCTGGGACAAGGTAAATTTTGACATCCCGGCCGCAGGCCGCATCGCCCGAGTCATCGGTCACATTCCCGACCAACTGGTCACAGAACATTTACAGATGGAAGTTCCTATCAGGAAGGGGATGGCCCAAGCTGATCCAGATCGCGACATCCTTAAAATGGCCGTCATCGAGCGGCACATGCACTCAGGCAATATCGGCAAGGGGTTCATCCACGGCATAGGCCTAAAACGAGGCGCGCTGGCCTCCTCTGTGGCGCACGATCATCATAACATCGTGGTGGTGGGCGCAGACGACGCATCGATGATGACTGCGGCCCGACGCGTGGCGGCCATGGGCGGTGGTCTTGTCGCAGCCGATGGCGAGCGAGTGCTGGCCGAGGTGCCACTGCCTCTGGCGGGCCTGATGAGCAAAGAACCCATGGAGATCATTCGGGATCAGGTGGCCGCAGCCATTGCTGCTGCGCATCAACTGGGCTCCCCCTTGCATGATCCTTTCATGGGCATGAGCTTCATGGCCCTAGAAGTCATCCCCAGCCTCAAACTCACCGACCTGGGCCTGGTGGATGTAGACAAATTCGAGTTCACATCCCTGTGGGTGGAATAACACGCTTCCACCTTTGCTTTCTCCCTCGCTCTGAGAGGGGCGAGGAGAGGAGATTCGAAGAGGAATTGCCTGCGCATCCTCCCCATTCGAGGACGTTTTTTCCGCCCGGCTTGTGACGCCTTCTTCCCAAATGCACCACAAATAAATGTCATTGCGAGGCCCAGCAGGGGTGAAGCAATCTCTCCAACTGCCAATAGGTGTATTGCTTCGTCGCTGCGCTTCTCGCAATGACATTCAGCTATATGTCGTTCACGTCATCTCGCCGGTGGCGGATGAATCCGCGTCAGTCGAAGCAGGGGCGGGTGACGGGGCCTTGGTGTCCTGGAACAAATCGCCAATACCTCCCAGCGCTCCCAGAATTCCCGTAGCCTCGTAGGGAAGATAAATCTTGGTGGCGTCGCCATCTGCCATCTTCTTCAGCGTCTCCAAATATTGGATGGCTATGAGTTTGTCATCGGGCTTCGCGGCTTTGATGGCGTCGAAGACCCGTTGCACGGCCACAGCCTGGCCCTGGGCCTCAGTCTCCAACTTAAAACGCTGCGCCTCGGCAATACGGCGCACAGCTTCCGCCTCTCCCTCGGCCTGCAATATCTTCGACTGACGCTCTCCTTCTGCTTCCAGAATCTTAGCCTGCCGGAATCCTTCCGCTTCGAGGATGTTCGCTCGCTTTTCCCGCTCCGCTTTCATCTGACGGTGCATGGCTTGGGTTACATCGCCGGGCGGATCAATACGCTTAATCTCCACCCGAACCACGCGCACACCCCATTTGTCGGTGGCGTCATCCAGCACCTCGCGCAATTTGGTGTTGATAACTTCGCGCGAGGTCAGCGCCTCGTCAAGCTCCATTTCGCCAATGACATTACGCAAATTGGTTTGAGCCAACTTGGTGGCGGCATCGAAGAAGTTGGCCACGTTATAGACCAACTTTACAGGATCGGTCGCCTCATAGAAGACGATGGCATCCACTGTAACCACCACGTTATCCTTGGTAATCACCTCCTGTGGAGGCACATCCACCACCTGCTCACGCATATCCACCTTTCGCATCTTATCGATGAAGGGGAGGATAATAGTCAGGCCGGGATTCGCAGTGCGGACGTAACGTCCCAACCGCTCCACGACGCCTTTCTCATAAGGTGAAATGATGCGAATGCTCAGGCTGGCAACAATCAATACGAACATTGCCAGAAAAACAAAAAACAGAATAGCCAAAAACGTACCCATGTGCAAACCTCCGGGCCAATTATAGAGAGAAAGAATCAACATTCATTGATATCATCATCACGAGTAGAAAGAGGACGAACGACAAGTCGCGTTCCTTTTACAGCCAATACCTCCACCAAGCTTCTGGCGGGAATAACATCCGTTTCATTCTCCGGAAGCGCCCGCCACTCCTCGGCATTGACGCGTACAATGCCCGTTCCATTGAGCGCATCGATGGTTTCGATGACCACAGCCTTCTTGCCTAACACGCGATCCACGCCCACCTGAGCAGGCTGTTTGGCGGGCGATACAGAATCAGCGAAACGACGTAAAGAGAAAACCACTACAGCAGAGACCACCACAAAGATCGCCAATTGCCAGACGATATCAACGCCTAGCAGTGCAAACAACGCGGCTAGAGCGGCGCCAACACCAAATGCAACCAAAAAAAATCCAGCGGTGAGCAATTCACCGACAAAAAATATCAGGGCCAGGATTAGCCATCCCCAAAAATAAATATCAGCATTCATGATGACCATTCCTTGTGAATGAGTAAATGTGACATGATTTACACTTATCATACCATCTTTCCCAAGAAATGCCAGACCCGATCCTGACGCCCATGCGACATCCATCTGACAACCTGACGATTTATTCGTGCAATCGAGCGTAACGATCAATTCGGCATCAGGAGCGACACATTCCGCCGGCCTCTAACTACGCCCCTTTTCTTTCACCGCTATCCTCATATTGAAAACTTCTACGCTGATGAGACGTTTTGCGACCCGTTTTCCCTGGTGCTATACTCTTCGCATCCCCATCCATTCATTCTCACATTCCCCTGGCCATGTTCATACCACAGACCCCAATCCCTATCAAAAACCCCATTCCGCTCAACGAGATTATCGGCCTGAACCAGGCTCAAATCGATAAATTGACTTCACATTGGATTATCAGCACTCAAGAGTTTTTGGCGTTGACTGAACTCTCTTCCACCAAAGAGCGCCTGGCGCGGCTATTGGAGATGGAAATTTCCGAGCTGGATAAAATCGCAGCACTCACTCGCAAACAGATGGCCACCATGCGGGATGGCGAAGCGCTGGCCGGGACGGAGTTGAAAGAAATCGAATACGCATCGGGAGCGATTCCTCCACCAACTACAATGCGCGAGCGCATTGAATATGAAGTCATCCCCATCGAATCGCCGCCGCCGCCTGCGCTCAGCTATACCGACGAGCTTCCCCCTGTCCGCAACCAAGGGGATCGGGGCTCGTGCGTGGCGCATGCAGCTGTTGCAGTACGCGAGTTCATGGAGATCCAACATCGAAAACGTAGCAACGCTTCTCTCAATTTACAACGAATCGACCTATCGGAACAATTCATCTACTGGTGGTGCAAAAAGGAGGATGGATTGCCTGAGGTCAGCGGGACATACCCCTCGTTAGGAATGCAATGCCTGGTTGAAGCAGGCGTCGCGACAGAAAAAAGCTGGCCATACAATCCCACCCCCACCCCAGAAAACGAGGGGCAAGGGCCTCCTCCCCAGAAGGCCCTTGCCGAAGCGAAGCGTTATCGCATCCAACGGGTGATTCATCTTCGCCCAGATGACATCGACAGCATGAAGGCGGCCTTGCTACAAGGAAAATCGGTGATGATCACCATTCCCATGTTCGATTCCTGGTTCCGCAGTACGGCCACTCGTCGATTTGGAAAAATCAATCTGCCCTTGCCAGAAGAAACAGATGTAGGGGCCCATGCTATGGCTCTAGTAGGGTACGTAGACGATGAGAGGACGCCCGGCGGCGGTTACTTTATCTTGCGCAATGCCTGGAAGCCCTGGGGCGAACTGAATCCGCTAGGAGAGGGTTTAGGCACGATTCCTTATGATTTCATACGCAAGCACAACACTTTGGCCGATACGGGCGAGTTGATTGTGGCTGCCGATGTATACATTCGCGATAATGAAAGTGACAAGGGAGAAGTCCCCAGCCGGGGAATGACATTTGATAGTCCTGATATTTGGGTGCGGCGTAAAAAGGATGGAAGAAGTGAGCACCAAACGCCAACAGCAAGACGCAAAAATTGGATTTATGTGCGAGCCTGGAACAGTGGCCCGGATACTGCAACTAACGTCCAGGCTGAAGTCCTGGTTGCTCCCGCGTCCCCTTCGATTTGGCCCAACATGTGGCAGAAGGTGGGCGTTTGCCAGTTCTCCGATATTCATCCAGGCCAAAACGCTGTGACCACTCTTGCCTGGCAGCCCGCCGATTCTACCTTCTATCGGATTCTGGTGCGTCTGAACTCAGACCAGGACCCTGCTCAACATCAATGGGCTATCCGCTACGACAACAACATTGCCCAAAAGAATCAAATCCATCTCGCGCTGAAACCTGGCGAAAGCAAAAAAATCACATTCCCACTCTTTGGGATTCCTGATGAGCTCACGTTGCGCTACATACGCGTCGACCGTAAACATTTTCGGCGAGGACAAATCGATCTTCAAATCTGCGAAGGTCAACGATTCAGGAATGAGCCAGCAGGAACGGAAGAGCAAGTGTTACAGAAATTCGCCGGACAAGCCACCGAACAGCGCACTGCCACGTTGACCATTACCATGAACAAGAAGGCGGGCGTCGCCGATGGTGGAAAAATCATCATCGGTCAACAATACAGTGATGTATTGATTGGACGCATGTTGATTGAGGTGGAAGTCAAGCCATGAGGAGGTTGGGTTTATGCCTGTCAAAACCCGCGAACTTCACTTCTCCACCCAACCCAATGTCGATTTCATCGATCTGACGCATCAAGTGCAGGAGGCGTTGGAGAGCACCGGCATAACCAACGGTGCGGTCACCATCTTCACCCCCAGCAGCACCAGCGCCCTCACCACCATCGAGTACGAATCGGGCGCGCTGGCCGATCTGGAACGCTTCTTCGAGCAAGTGGCGCCGCAATTCGGGCAGGAGTACCGCCACAACCTGCGCTGGGGCGATGGCAACGGCCACAGCCATCTGCGGGCAGCCATCATGGGGCCAGATCTGCACATTCCCTTCGTCAACGGACGGCTTACGCTGGGAACCTGGCAACAGATATTGTTCATCGAATTCGATGTGCGCCCGCGGCAACGACGGGTCATCCTGCAATTCATCGGGGAGTAAGGGGCCACAGCCTGGGCTGCGGGGATTCGGCGCCATCATTCCCCTGTGATAGTATTCCACCTGAGCTATATACTTTATCGATGCAGAGGCGTATCTCGCCCCTGCATTTTCTTTTTGCCCTTTTTCTCGCTATGACGACAGAGAACACCACACCCCTGGCGCACGTCAGTGGAACGTATTCTCATCGAGGATGGCCGGGCCACGGGCGTGGTCCTGGCCAAGACGGGTGAGGTGCATCGGGCCAAAGCCATCATCTCCAACGCTGATCTGCGCCGCAACTTCCTGGACCTGATGGGGAAAGAACATCTGCCCGAGGACTTTGCTCGGCAGATCGAGGCGATCAAGCCCGCTACCTCCACGTTCATCGTCTATCTGGGTGTCGATTTCGTGCCCGATGTCGAGCCTCTGACGATGAGCGTTGCGGGCGTGGGCATTATGACGGCAAGAGGCCAGCCCCCGCACCTTCGATCGTTACCCTGGTCCACGGGAGGCAGCATCTACGATCCCGTCTGGGATGCCTTTCGCCCGCCCCTGAAATCGCCTGTGCCCGGTCTCTACTTGGTCAGATATGGCGTCTTCCCCGGCCCGGGCATCGAGGCGGTGGTCATCTCGGGCGTACTGGCGGCCGACGCCATCCATTCCCCCAAGAAACTAACAACGAAATATCGGGTTCAGACGTAAGGTGGAGCCCGATCCATTCCCGACCATTACCCGATCGATGAAGATAAACGATAACCGCACGTCCACCTCCCGCCCATCCTCTATTATTTCGTCGTTTTGCTTCACGTCTGGCGCTCAAAAGCCCTCCATTCCGATTCTAACGGCCACAACCCCCCATAAAAATCAAGGATACCAAAAACGCGGGGGCGTTTCAAAAAGGAGGCGCTTTTCGCGTTCATGACCGACTTAAGTCGGGCGCTTCAGGTCTGCGGCCAGGGGAGGGCCTCCGCCGTCCCGGTCGCCGCAGGGCGACCATGGGCGTTATCTAAATACCTTTCCACAACTCCGCCCCCGCCCATCAACGAAATTTCTTATTGCTGCGTCCAATGAAACGATGTGGCGTTATTTCTGCTTCTTGGGAATAAACTGCTCGAGCTTCATCACCGCAAAGAGCCGGTACTCCACAGCTTCAGGCAATTTGGGGGGAGTTTCTCGCAATTGATGCACCAGATATAAGGTCTTATTCAACGTATCAAATACGACGCGGCAGTTCTCGCACTCGGCCAGATGAGCTTCCAACTCCTCACATAATTCGGGCGAGAGTTTGTGATCGATATAGTCACTGAGGTGCGTCAACACACGGCCGCACTCATTTTCATCATGCTGGTGAGGTCGAACAGGAGAAGCGCTCATAACAGGTGGCCGATGTCAGGCAGGTTGAGTGAAGTAAGGAGCCAGGGATTCGCGCAAGCGTAATCGGGCTCGATGCAATCGCACCTTCGCCGCCGACACGCTGATGCCCAGGATGTTGGCGGTTTCTTCGGTGCTGTAACCTTCGATCTCTCTGAGGATGAAGACGGTTCGCAGGGTCTCGGGCAATTCGGAAATGGCCTTCTCCAACACATCTCTGGTCTCGCTGTTCATGGCATGATCATCGGGCGCAAAAGCCCAGTCTTGCACTTCGCGATACACATCTTCGCCACCGTGCATTTCAACGGGGGCGTCCAGCGAGACTTCTCGATTTTTGCGTTTGCGTAAGTGCATCAGCGCCGCATTGGTGGCGATGCGATGCAACCAGGTGCCCAAAGCGCTGCGTCCCTCGAACTTGTGAATGTTCTTGCAGGCGCTGATGAACGTCTCTTGCAGGACTTCTTCCGCTTCATCCGGGTCATTGACCATGCGGATGGCAATGGCGTACACCCGAGGGGCGTACTGCTTGATCATGCAGGCGCAAGCTTCGGGATCGCCGCGCTTCAGTCCTTTGAGGAGGGCCGCTTCATCGGGATAAATATCGAGATCGATTTCGATACCAGTCATTGGATGCAACTCGTGAGGGGTGCGTTACCTGTTCATGTTTTGGGGTGGCCCTTCATCATACACCATTCGCACCCGGAAATAAAAAAGTGGCGATCACTTTGAAAATTTTTCGATGGCCTCCAGCGGTTCTTTATGCCAAAACCGCAACCGTCTGCAAAGCGATTTCCAGCTCCTCGTTGGTGGGGATGACCAGAATTTTCACTGGACTTTCATCAGCATGAATGGTCATGACGCCATCGGACCGGGCGTTGTTTTTCGCATCGTCCAGCACGATGCCCAGAGGCTCCAGGCCCGCGCAGCTCATCTTTCGCACCAGAGGGCTATTTTCGCCCACGCCCGCGGTGAAGACCAGCGCATCCACCTGACCCAGTGCGGCCAGGTATGCGCCGATGTATTTTTTGATGCGATACGCATACATCTCCAACCCCAGGCGGGCGTTCTCATTCCCGCCCTCCATCTTCTCGATGACATCCCGCACGTCGCTGCTGCCGGTGACGCCCAGCAGGCCAGATTGTTTATTCAGCAGGTTATCGATCTCGACCAACGACAGGCCCAAATTGTTGGCCAGATAAAAGATGATGGCAGGATCGATGTCGCCGCTGCGAGTGCCCATCATCAGTCCCGGCAGCGGGCTGAAGCCCATGGTGGTGTCCACCGATCGCCCATCCTTCACCGCGGCCATGCTGGCGCCATTGCCAAGATGCGCTGTGATCAGCGTGGTTTCGGCCAGGGGCTTGCCCAACCATTCTGCGGCCTTCTTGCTCACGTAAAGATGGGATGTGCCATGGAAGCCATAGACGCGCACGCCATGTTCCCGATAAAGCGCATCGGGCAGGGCGTAGCGATAGGCCCGGGCGGGCATGGTTTGATGAAAAGCGGTGTCGAAGACTGCCACCTGCGCAGCCCGGTCGAAGATGCGACGGGCCACCAGAATGCCTTCCAGATTCGCAGGATTGTGCAATGGCGCGTAGGGGATGAGCTGGCGAATGACCTGGATGACCTCATCATCGATGACCACGGTCTGGCTGAAGCGCTCGCCGCCGTGCACCACTCGGTGTCCCACCGCAGTGATCTCTTGCGGACCGGCGATAACCGCGATGCCCGGCTCCACCAACAGACCTGCAACCAGCTTCAGGCCTATCTCATGATCGGGCACGGGCGTCTCCCGTACGACTGTCTGTACGCCGCCGTCGTTGTGTATCTCATGTTTCACGCGGCTCCCCTCCAGCCCGATGCGCTCCACCAGACCCGAGCACATCATCTGATGCGTCTCGGTGTCGAAGAGCTTATACTTGATTGAAGAACTGCCGGAATTGATAACGAGAATTTTCATTTTGAACACCTTTTTGTAATGTTTTTGGCATAAAAAAGGCCCAGTCCGAACCATCGAACGGCCTTTCAACTGCTTGTCATGGATTTTCCCCGATTGTATCCTACTTCCCCAACTCTTTCAATACCGCCACTTCATCGCAAGCATGGAATTTGGGGCAATACACGCATTCCTGCCAGATTTTGGGGCTGATTTGCCAGCGATTTACCACATGAAAGCCTTGCTTCGCAAAAAATTCCGGCGATAAGGTCAGAGCGCAGACGCGTTGAGCGCCGCGCACACGAGCTTTCTCGAGCAATCGGGCCACCAGTTGTGCGCCAATGCCCTGGCCGTGCATGTCGGGATGCACGGCCAGGGAGCGGATTTCCATCAGACTTCCGTCCAACGCGGTCAGTGCGCCACAGCCAGTAATGCGCCCGCCATCTTCAGCCACCACAAAATCCGACAGGGTCCGGCGCACCTGATCAACCGTGCGTGGCAGCATCAGTTTTTGGGCGGCGAAACCATTGATCAGCTCACAAATAGGCTGGATGTCTGCTTCTGTCGCTGGCCGAATAGCCGCGGCCCGCGTAGTCGCCGATGGCCGGGCCCGAAAGCGGAACGGGAACAAGGTGCGGATGTTGGGGAGCGTCGAGAACGCGCTGCGCCATTTCGGGCTTGAGAGATAGCCGATCATGATTGCCTCCAATAACGATTCGTTTGGAGGGTGAGCCCTGCCAACGAGTATGCGCGGGCAGGGTCTCCCCCTTCATCACCAATGAAAGCGCATCCAGTTGTACATCCGCCTCCAGCAGCGAATCGTACAGCACCACGGCCCGCGGGCCAATGGTGCAACCATCGCCAATGCGCACATATGACATCTTCATCACTCGATCTTCGAACAGATGGGTTTGCAGCGAGCACATGAAGCCGATGGACGCGTCGTCGCCGATCTCCACCAGATCGAACTCGGTAAGGAAGGTGGTTTCGATGAAACAGCGTTTGCCCACTTTTACGCCCAGCAGCCGCCAGATGGGGGCCAAAAAGGGCGTGCCGGTGAGGAAGCTGAGCAAGATAGGAACGACTGCGCTTTCGTACAACGCGGTCACCAGCTCGGTGCGACGCACAAAGATGTTCCACAAGGGCTCGATCCGGGGCTGATACTGGCCCACGAGCGAATCCTTGATAATGCTAACAATGGCGGTTACGACCAGTCCCGCTAACAGAAACAGAACCGGCGAGAGCACCGCGGCCACAAGCAAACCGAAACGCTCCAACACCAGGGCAATGCTCATCACATGGAATCCACCCACCATGGCGAGAAGGGTGGGGGGCAGGATGATGCGGAAGAACTCATATCCCAATCGCTTGAGATAGAGATCACAAGGAGGCGAGTAGGTGAGGGAGTCATCGAAATCTTGATTGACCTGACGTTTGGGCAGGTAGAAGGCGGGCGAGCCCAGCCATGAAGAGCCCTGGGGGAGCGTTTCGGTTGCTGGCATAGAGAGAACGCCCATCAGACACCCATCAGCGATGGAGACGCCGCCGGGCACGAATGCGGCGTTGCCCACGAAAGAGCGCCGACCAATGGTCACCGGCTTCACGCCCAGGATGCCCAGATAGGCGTAGGAGGGGCCAACGTGCGCAATATCGGCCAGAAAGCTCTCATCTTCGATGGTGAGCAAACTGGGGGTGATGTGCGAGATGGTGGAGATCTCGGCCAGACGCCCGATCTTCGCCCCCATCCGGCGCAAGAACATCGGCAGATAAAGGGTGGAATAGAGGGCGTTGGTCATGCCCAGGCTGATTTCCATCAGCGCATCTGCGATCCATTTGCGGATGTAGAGGAGGCTATCCACTTCGTACAAGCCCTCGTCGATCTCGGGCAGCACCAGGCGTTTGGCGAGAATGATGGTGATGGAGAGAACGAGCACGAAGGTCAGGCCCGCGACGGGCGCGCTGAGCATGTAATACGCTCGTCCCCACCACTCGTAAGCTAAAATCATCACCTCGGCTGCACTCATGGTGGCCAAAAAGGGCACAAACAGCACAAACAGCACAGCCAGAGCCAGGCCCAGCGTCGTAAAGAACCCGGGGGCGGTTTTGGGCTTCTTCCATGAAGTCTCATACAGGGTTTTCAGATGCAAGATGCGGCGATTGAGGCGGGTGTTGTTACTGGCGGGCGAGCCCACCCAGCTCTCTCCGACCGGAATGACCACCTCTGCGGGCAGCAGCGATTGATCGCCCAGCAGGCTTCCGTCCTCCATGCGGGCGCCCGGCATCACCACGCTGTTGGAGCCGATGTAGCAGCGCTGGCCAATGGTCACTCGTCGCAGCTGCAGATAACCATTTTGCACCTCGTAGGCAAAGAGTTGGGTGCTGGGCCCGATGCTGACCGCGTCGCCCAGGGTGATGAGATAGGGGGCGTGAAGGAAGTGCGTCTCGATGAGAACGCCGCGGCCAATGCTCGCGCCCATCAGCCGGTAGAAGAGGTTGAGCAGAGGCGTGCCCTTGAGCAGGGCCAGGGGAGCCAACATGGTGGCCTTGTTCACCATCCACCAGCGCAAAAAGAACCAGCCCCACAAGTTGTATTCACCTTCTGGCCGAGAGGGGAGCAATAGCCAGCGCAACAGGATGGGCCAGATCAGGAGGAGTGCGAAAATGCCCAGCGTCATCAGCGCGCTGTTGCCGACCAGCAGCGCGATCTCGGTGGGATTCCAGGCAGGGCGTTGCACGCTCCAATTCAGCAGCCACACCAGGGGCAGGGCCGAAACGCCTGCGTAAATGAATAGGAAGATGGCCTGCACCAGGCCCGCCAACCACACCTTGCGGTCGCTGGCGCGATAGACATCTGCCATCAACGGGGGAGAGACGCTGGCGTCCGCCGGGATTTCGGACTGCTTCTCCTGTACAAACGCGGCCAATTTACGCACCGTGGGATAGCGATAGAAATCGCCCAACGCGATGTCAGAAAGTCCGGCCTCTTTGCGCAGCAAGGAGGCGGCCGAAGCCACCGCCAGAGAATGGCCGCCCAGATCCGTGAAGAAATCTCCGGTCACCGAAACCCGTTCCAGGTTGAACGCCCGGGCGATGGCGTCGGCGATGACGCGTTCCATCTCAGTCGTCGGGGGTTCATACGCGTCCTGCGCAGCCACGAATCGAGGCCCGCGGGGCCGCGGCAACTTCTTGCGATCCACCTTGCCGCTGGGCAGCAGGGGCAACTCAGGCAGCACCTCGATGTAGGCGGGTATCATGTAAGCGGGCAGGTAGGCCCTGAGGGTGTTGAGGACGCTGGGAGGCAGACTCTCGATCCCGCGCTTGAGGGTGCAGTAGGCCACCAGCTCGGGCGACGCGTCGGGCGTGGCCGCGAAGGTGCTGACCACCGCCTGATCGATCTCGGGCACGCGCATCAGCACCGACTCGATCTCGCTGAGCTCGATGCGATAGCCGCGGATCTTCACCTGGGTGTCGATGCGTCCCAGAAATTCGATCTCGCCTTCCTCATTGATGCGCCCCAGATCGCCGGTGCGATAGAGACGGCCCGAGGGGTTGTTGGGGAGTTGGAGAAAATCGGGGATGAAATACTTTTCGGTGAGATCGTCACGATTGACATAGCCCCGGGCCAAACCAATGCCCGCGATGCAAATTTCCCCCGCCTCGCCCTGAGCGACAGGCTTCAGGTCCTCCCCCAGGAGCGCCACCGCATAGGTGGGCATGGGCCGTCCGATGGTTACAGGTTTGTGGGGATGCAGTTCGGCCCAGGTGGCGGTGACCGTGGTCTCGGTGGGGCCATAAGTATTGAGGATGCGCCGTCCGGGCCGATGCCAACGCCGCACCAGCTCTGCTGGACAGGCTTCGCCGCCCACGATGAGCAATCGCAATAGGGGCAGATCATGTTCGATGGTGGCCAGCAGCGTGGGCACCGTGCAGAAAACCGTGATCTCATGCCGCCGCAAAAAGGATTCCAGCTCATCCCCCAGCAATTTCATGTCGCCGGGCGCAGGAACCAGGGTGGCTCCAGCGACCAACGGCGCCCAAATCTCCTCCACCGAGAAATCGAAAGAGATGGACATGCCCTGGTACACCCGATCCTCCTCTCGCACGTCGTAGACCTCGCCAGCCACCCGCACGAAATTGCAGATGCTGGGATGTTCGATGGCTACGCCCTTGGGGCGACCAGTGGAGCCAGAGGTGTAGATGATGTAGCAGAGTTGATCCTCGGTCTGCCCCAACTCATCCGCGGTCAACCGGGCCTTGTCCTCCGCCCGCACGCGATCATCGACTTCATCCAGACAGATGAGTGGCGATTCCACTTCCAGATGCGCTCGAAAATCGGAGGTGGTGATGATGTATTTCAAGTCCGCGTCCCCGGCGATAAAAGCCACGCGTTCCTGGGGAAAGCTGGGATCCAGGGGCGCATACGCGGCATGGGCCTTGAGCGCGGCCAACAGTGCAACATAGGTATTGACAGAGCGTTCCAGCAGGATGCCCACCCGGTCGCCCGGCTGCACGCCCTGCCGTCGCAAATAGCGGGCCAGCTGGTTGGCGCGCGCATCCAGCGCCTGGTAGGTGATGATTTCATCTTCCCAGATGATGGCTGGGTGATCTCCCTCGCCCCGGCTGATGAGATCATCGCAACGGGCCTCGAAGAGATGGTGCAGCCTTTCGCCAGGCCGCCAGCGTATCGCGTTATCGAAGGGGGCGTTACTCATACTTCCTCCACATGAGAATTGATGATGAATTCGTTGATATCCACCCTTCCCTAACGCAAAATCCCAAAAATGGATACGGGTAAAGCCCCACTTTTTGAAAAATAGAAAAGCCAGCGCCCGAGGCTGGCTGAGGGTTAATGCTGTGAAGCCTGTTTCGTTACGGGTAGCACGACCGTAAAATCACCCAGTGAGACTGCATTATCTTTCGCCAAATAAACGTGAATTTGAAGGCGAGCTCCGTCGGGAGGTTCAGGCGCTGGCACCCAGACGGGGTAAATATCGCCCAGATTCCAACGCGTGGTGGGGAAATGGTACCCCACAGGGCGCTGATTGATATCCACCAACAGTTTTTTATCTTTTTGGAGGGAGAGCGCCACTTTGATATCTGGCAAATCGGCACGATTGGCGCGCCAATACAGCCAAAGTCCATGATCCTTCGGCTCCACGCCAACCAGCTCCAGGCCTGATGCAAACGGTTGGCCAGCCAATGCAATTGGTGGTTGCTCCGGCACATGAAAATCTGGCGGCAGGCGAAAATGCCGCAATCCCAGAAAAGCGAAGGAGGGAACGGGTTGTTCATCTCCATAACGCTCAAGTTGAATGGTGACCACGTGCGCGGGATCGACAACGTCGTCTTGCCACAAGAAAAGCCAGACGCCCCCATATCCGGTCAAATTTCCATTCAGAGCGTGTGCGCTTTCCTGCCAGCCCAAGATATGGTTGACATCCAGAACATCGATCTCGGGCAGACGAAAACGGGGAACGCGCCATTGCCTAGGGGCGTCGAGAGGCAGATAGGCGTCGAAAACGGGATAGGCGTGGCCCGAAACCAACAACACAGCTTCATCCTCGTGGTGCTGATGAAACATATAGGTGATGGCTTCTCGCCATGCGCTTTTAGCGAAGTGGGAATCGTTGTACCAGTTGTCCAATCCGATGGCGCTGGCAGTGGTCACCAGCAGCAAAGTGATGATGCCCAGAGTGCGCGTTGCATAGCGGAGCCAGTTGGAGCGAAACCCCAGCCATCGCTGCGGATGCAACAGGGTAGCGGCGCCACCTCCAACAAGCAATGCCCACGCGGGCCAACTCATGAGCAGATAGCGAGGATTGAATTTGGGGGTTCGCCAAGCGAGAAACAGAATCATGAGGGGAGGCAACAGCAACCAGTGCAATACCAAAGCCAATGGTCGCTGATCTTCCCGGCGGCGAGACAGGATCAGACCAGTTATCCAGAGAATCACGGCACCCCCAAACCAGGGAAGCCAACGTAAGGCCATCGTCTCTTGAAACACTTCGGTAGCGCCCACGGTGAAGTTGTCGACAGTGTGGAATAACGCCTCATCTATCTTCAACACCCCCGTCCAATAACTGCTATCGACCCGAAAACGTTGCAACATGGCAGGTAGCCAGGGCAAATAACCTATCAAGATGAGGCCATTGGCCAGGACAAAACCGACCAGGGCGCGGTAATTCTTGTTTTCTCGAATCCATACGTGCGCCCAATAAAGCGCCAATGCCAGCAGGGCGAATCCGGCGAAATAATGCGTGTACATGGCGGCCAGGCCAGTCAGTGTGTAAAGTCCAAGAAAGAGTAATCTTTTCTTTTCTGCATCCTGTTGCAACGCCCCTGTACGATGCGAACTGTGCGCCAAAAGCAGCACTATCCACCAGGCGGATAACGAAACTAGAAAGATCAGCATGGCATACATGCGGGCCTCCTGGCTGTAATAGACCATCAGAGGCGACACGGCAACTACCATGGCCACCAACAGGCCCGCACAATCGTCCCATAACTTACGCGCCATGATCCCCAGCACAGGAACGAGTAATAAGCCGAAGCTGGCAGAAATAAATCGCATGAGATAGGCGATGTTGCCTGGCCAGGGATCCAACAGTCGCAACCAGCTGTTCAACAGCAAATAGTAAAGTGGTGGTTGGATATCGTTGGCTGTCCAAAAAGTTAGTTCCGACACGCCCATTTGCGAAACGCGCGCTGTCACCCCCTCGTCATACCATAGGCTCTGAGTATCCAGATGATAGAGGCGCAGAAGCGCCGCAAGGAGCAACAACGACAACAGCGTCAAACGAAAGCGAGTCTTCAATCGGTAACCTCTATTCGTCCCGATTACGGGAGCGTTCTTCCGAAAAACCATTCGGATAACGCCGGGCTAATTTTTCGATGTTATGGCGGGCGATCTCCTCTAACGAGATGTCCATGGTGTCGGCCATGACAGCCAGATACCACAACACATCCCCCAGTTCTTTTTCCAGTTTGCTACGATCCAACTCGTGACCATGAAAAAAGGCCTTTTTGATATGCTCAGCCACTTCGCCCGCCTCTCCGTTGAGCCCAAGGGCGGTATACATCAGGGTCTTTTCAAAATCGCCATGATTTCCTGCGGTGCGTAAAGCAAGTTTTTGATATTCGTTGAAATCAAACACGGTATAGGATCCTTGAAATAAATTGAATTTGGGGCATGATACGGCATGAATGCCTGATATGGCTGAATGCGCCAGCAAAAGGCTCAACAATGGGTAAGTATACTATACCCCCAACAAGAAAAAGAACGCTACACTGACATCATCAAAGGGCTGTCAGCGCAGGCTAACAAGTGACCGGAGGCCCTGACTTCAATCGGTGGGCGACTGGACATGAAATTTATGCCAGGTTGCTAGAAAAAACACTATTTCAGTTACTACTAAGGTATCCCGGCTAGAAACCACGAAGACACGAAGCCACAAAGGCACGAAGGAAAGAAAAAGCTTTGAAATTCTTGGTGTTCTTAGTGTCTTTGCGCCTTTGTGGTGATTGAAGTCGGGTACGTTAGTAGTTACCTATTTCAACACAAAACCGATCAATGAGAAATCCTGGTTATGGCCCATAAGGGAAGATGATCGCTTGCCTCAGAATCAATGGCGCCTGCATCTTTTTCTTCCATCCCCCTCACAAAAATATAATCCATAATAAGGCCGAAACCAGCTTCCCGCACAGTCGCCCCCGCATCTCTTGTCGCCCAAATAAAGTCTGAATCCGCCATCATTTTCAACAACGCGTTACGTTCTAGGGGCGTAACAGTGTTGAAATCACCGCCAATGACCACGTAAGGAACATCTCGAGAAACATCATCGAGCAACACATCCACCTGGTCCCGTCGTTTGGAAGGAGATAACAGCGCTGTCTCGGTGTGAACGCTGTAAGCTAAAATCACGGCGTCAGGAATCTGCACATAGGTCCGTGCGGCAATACGAATCTGTCCGTTTTTTATGCTTCCGTGGGGCAATATAACCTTAGCATCATCATACAGAGGCCAGGGGCTGAGGATCGCTTCGCCAAAATCTCGCCCAGTGTTCGGATGCACCGATGCTGGATAGTAGACATAGTTTAGTTGTAGCGCTTGGGAAATGGCATCCACACCATCTAAATCCATTTCTTGCAGCAGGATCACATCTGCATTGGCCAGTTCGGGCGTGTTCTGAAACGTTTCAATGGCTCCATCGATATCTCGAGCATATTTGATATTCCAAGAAACGAACATAGGCATCCCATCATGAGCGTCAAGCGGTGTTCTGGTGTGATTGACGCCAACATATCTAGGCCCATCAGAGCTCATATAATTGGGCGTGGTGGCGCACCCCGTCAACGAAACGCCGAGCCAGGCAAATACAATTAGAGAAAGAAGGAGTTTTCTAGAAAAGAACATGAGGACATAACATCAAAATGCCCGACGAGAAAACTCGCCGGGCATTGTTTTTGTTCAAAATGTTCGAAAGGAGCCATCTAAAAATAAACGCATCGAACAATCAGTAGCACTAGCGATCGCCTTCGGCGATTTCAAGTGTGCGACGAATAATCTCATCTTCCTCATCGTCGTACCAAACTTTCTTTTTTCGTTTTTTGGCTTTACGCTTGCCTTTTTTCTCTTGAGCTTTCATTAACGCCAACTCAAAAGGCGAAAGCACCTCTTCCTCTTCCTCTCCCTCGATTTCCAACATCGCCTCATCCGGTATTTCCTCTTCGTTCTCTTCGGGTTCAGGTTTTGGAATCAAATTCTTGATGGAGAGATCGATTTGCCCGCGTCGCCTGTTGATTTTAATCACCTCCACCTGAATCTCTTGTCCCTCTTGAACGACATCGCTGGGGTGTTTAACATAGCCATGCCCCATTTCTTTGACATGCAACATGCCCTCATATCCCACTCCTATATCAATAAACGCGCCATAATTGGTGATGCGCGTTACCGAACCAGTCAAAATCTCGCCGACCTCAAGATCGCGGATCGTGCGCGTCCCCGGAGAAAGCAAAGTCAGGCTGATACGGTTATGTTCTTTATCCAGGGCTTTGATCCAGGCCGTCACCTCATCGCCCACTTTAAGCACGTCTTTGGGTGATTTCACACGACGCTGACTCATTTCAGAGACATGCACCAAAGCATCAGTGCCGACGTTGATATCGACAAATGCGCCAAAGTCCGTAAGACGCTTTACCCGGCCTTGCACTTGTTGCCCAACCGCCAGTTTACGCACAATACGTTTTTTGGGAAGCACTTTTATTTTTGGATCTTTATTATCCTTTTGAGTGATATTGGCTTTTTCAGACACGTGATTGACTCCTTCGATGGTTTTCTTTTCGAATAACCCCGCCAACGAGCTCATCATCGCACATTTAGCACGCGCCAAGCTCCTTCAGCGAGTTTTTTGCAAGCACTAATCATATAACTTTCACCTCCCTTCTGTCAAGCCCGACACCAAATGAAATGTGACACTCAAAAAAACCATACGCCATCGAATACCACCTGAAGAATGCCTGCGCTTCCAGAAGAAACCACAGCATGTGCAAACCAACACCGATTGTGTGAATGTAGTGCGATCCACCAAAGAATCAATTGACAGTATTGTAAAAATCACTTAAAATGACGCAAATTCTCGCACTGAACTCATCGTTACCCTAAGATTCTTTCCCTTTCACCCATTCATTTATCTGTGAGGAGAGTCCATCATGAAGCGAAGAGAATTCCTCAAGACAGCCACAGCCGGAGCGCTGGGCGCTGCTGCATTAGCGCTGGTGGGGTGTGGTTCCAAAGAAACTGCTGCGCCCGCTGAGGAAACAGCAGCTGCGGGACAGGCCGAAGAGTTGAAGAAGGAGGTAGCCAAAGACTCAGCGCTGCCCGAGCTAAAGTGGGAAATGGCCACCAGTTGGCCCGTCGCCTTAGACACCATCTACGGCGGTGCAGAGACCTTTGCCCAACGGGTCACCGCTATGACTGGAGGCAAGTTTACCGTTGTCGCCCGTGCCGCGGGCGAGTTGGCTCCTGGGCTTCAGGTGTTGGATGTCGTTTCTCAAGGTGCAGTTCCGGTGGGGCATACGGCATCCTACTATTATGTGGGCAAGACCAATGCAGTGGCTTTTGGCACCGCGCTGCCGTTTGGTTTACTGGCTTCTCAGCAGAACTCCTGGCTGTATGAAGGCGGCGGGCTGGAAATCATGCAACAGCTTTATAAAGACCGATTCAATGTCATTCAGTTTCCCGCCGGAAACACCGGTGCGCAAATGGGTGGGTGGTTCAATAAAGAAATCAACACCCCCAAAGACCTGGAAGGCATCAAAATGCGTATTCCTGGCCTGGGCGGCAAGGTGATGAATAAGCTAGGCGTCACCGTGCAGGTGCTTCCTGGAGGTGAAATCTTCCAGGCGCTGCAAACCAATGCCATCGACGCTGCGGAATGGGTGGGCCCCTATGATGACGAGAAGCTTGGTTTCCACAAAGTTGCCAAATACTACTACTATCCTGGATGGTGGGAGCCAGGCCCATCGCTGGAAGTGCAAGTCAACCTGGATGAATGGAATAAGTTGCCCGAAGTGTATCAGGAAATTATCAGAACCGCGGCGTATCAGGCCAATATGACCATGTTGGCCCGTTACAACGCCAAAAACAATGAAGCGCTACAACGGCTGATCGAGTATGGCGTCGAGCTACGACGTTATAGCGACGAAGTGCTGGCCGCGGCCGAAGGCGCAGCCAATGAACTTTATGACGAGTTCAAGCAACAAGACGCAGATTTCAAGTCGATTTTCGAGCACTGGGATGCGTTCCGCCAACGCATTTGGGAGTGGAACAGCATCAACGAGGCCAGCTTTATGAGCTACATCTCCAGCAAGTTCCCCAGCATCGGCTAACCAACAACCTTCTTCCTGGCATAAAAATGGGGCGCAGCCACTTCTGGTTGCGCCCCGCTTCTATGGTGGCATCATCGCAATGGATTAATTAATGCGCCGACAGGTTAACCAACCATGTCACCGTTTCAGGCACAAACATGACAATAATTAAACCCAATGCCTGTAACGCCATAAAGGGCAATGCCCCCTTGTGAATATCAATGGTTTTCACTTCTGGAGGAGCGACGCTTTGCAGATAGAATAGAGAGAAGCCCACGGGTGGGGAAATAAACGCCATATTGAGGTTGATGGCCATCATCACCGAAAACCACACCAGGTCCACCCCTAACTCTCGAGCGGCAGGCACAAGCAAGGGCATGGCAATGAAACTGATCTCGATAAACTCAAGGTTGATGCCCAGCAAGAAAATGGCGATATTGGCGACAATAATAAATCCCCAATAACCGCCTGGCAGGTCGGTCAGCAGTGATTTGACATACTCCTGTCCTCCCAGCCCGTCAAATACAATGCTGAAATAGGTGGAGGCGAATAAAATCATCAGCACCAATGCGGTGATATTGGCCGTGGATCGAGCAGCCCTCTTGATAAGATCCCAGCTGAGATTGCGATTCATGGCCGTTAGCACGACAGCGCCAAAAGCGCCCACGGCGCCCGCCTCGGTGGGAGTGGCAAACCCAAAGAAAATGGAACCGAGCACGGCAAAAATAAGCACCAACGGCGGTACGACAGCCACCAGAACTCGCCGAAACAGGGCCCAACCATGATGTGTGCGGGCCTCGGGCGGCAATGGCGGCGCTTTTTCTGGTTTGAAAAAAGCGACAATCAGCACATATGCAGCATACAGGCCAGCCAAAATGAGGCCCGGAATCAGCGCCCCCATGAACAAATCCCCCACGCTGATCCCAACCTGATCGCTAAGCACTACCAGCACCAGGCTGGGAGGTAACAACTGGGCCAGAGTGCCCGAAGAAATAATCGCTCCCGTGGCCAACTGATGGTCGTATTTATATTTCACCATGATGGGCAATGACATCAACCCCATCACAATGACTGTGGCCGCCACGACGCCCGTGGCCGCAGCCAGCAAAGTGCCCACGATGACCACCGTCAGAGCCAGGCCACCGCGTAGCGGCCCCAGCACAATACCAATCGTCGTGAGCAATTGCTCCGCCAGTCCTGATTTCTCAAACACCGCCCCCATGAACACGAAAAAGATAATGGCCAATAATGTAAAATTATTCATACTCCCAAACCAGCGGCTGGGCAGTAACTTTAGTAGATTGGGGTTAAACGCCCCCAAGGCAATGCCCAACACAGTAAAGATAACCGCGGTTCCGGCAAAAGAAAATGCCACGGGATAACCAATCAAAATTAGTACAAAGAAAAATACAAACATCGAAAGGGCTAGCAAGCCCAACAGCGTCGTAGATGCCATAATCGTTCTCCAAGAAGAATTGCTGCGAGATAATCTGTCAGGTTATTCGATCCGCAACGGTGCGTCGTGCTCCTTCTCTTCCAAAATTTCATCTGACGCCTTGCCGCGCAAATACCACCAGTATTTAATCTGCTCGGCAATGGATTGGAGCAGCAAGGTAATAAATCCAAAAATAATCATCGACTTAATCGGCGCCCGGGGCAAGCCGCTTGGATCAGGAGACCATTCCATCGCTCCCCAACTGCCATTGGGCCGCAACCCCCACGACTGCAGAATCGCGGGCCAGGCAATATAGCTGCCCAGGATGAGGAATGGAATCAGGAAAAAGAAATTGCCGATAAAATCGACCAACACCTGCCGCCGCTTGGGCCATTGCCCATACAAAAAATCCACCCGCACATTGATATCATGCTTGAGAATATAGGGAAAACTAAAAACGAATACCAATGAATAAATGTACCACTGCAACTCGATGATCATGTTGGATGTCAGGCGCACACCAATCATAAACCCGGTGTACCGCAACACCACGTTCATGAATCCGATGACGACCACCAGTACAGTCAGCATCTGGGAAAGCCATCCAAGCCATTCTGTCAGGCCATCGATCGCATTGACATACTTCTCGGACAGTGTAGACACATAGCACCTCCTGAAATAATGGGATTGGGTGAGATCGTGTCAGATAATGTTCTTCTGAGGACGGATTTGTCGGAACAAAAAAGCAAATCCCTGAAAAAGCTTTTTGAAAGACCAGGAAAAAGGATAAAGCAAAAGATCAACCAATCGATTGATGTAATAAAAACCAACCTGGACAACGCCAAAGATTGGCCTCAACATCCGTTGCAACCATGATGAATGGGCGTATATCACAGATAATACCAAAATCGAAATAGAGATGCTGAATTTCTGCCAGCTCGCAAAATCAAACTCTTTCCCCATCAACAACGTGATGTCTGAAATAAGAACCTCGACGCCAATGGCCAACACAAGCAGATAAGCAGCCGTCGAAAGCACAGGCTCTTTTTCGATAAGCACAGTGAAGATCTGTGCGGCGAAACGCATCGTCAAAATGCCAAGAGCGACGCCCAACAACACTACCCAGAGCACCGGACTCAAAGCCACCGCCGCCACGACATTATCAAGACTAAAGGCCAGATCCGCTAGCTCCACCGCCAACACCACCGACCAAAACCCCTTGCCCACCACCTTTTGCGCCAGCTCCTCCGCTTCCTCATCTTCATCCCATTCATCATGGGGCGATCCCAGATGATCGATGGCCAGCTTGAAAAGATACGCTGCGCCTAACAACCGCAACCACGGATTTTCGATAACCACCGTCGCCAACAACAACATGACAGCTCGCCCAGCATAAGCGCCCAATAACCCCACCTTCAGAGCAGCCACCCGTTGTGGGCCAAACACCCGATCTCCCCAATTCGACATGAAACTCAGCCAATGCGGCCAGGGGATTGGTCGATTTGCTGGCAACTGCGACACCATTGCGCCCAAAACGGCGGCATTATCGATCGAGAGAATGCCTTCCAGGAAGATCAGCTGCAAGACGATAATAACAACTTCGGCAATGGTCATGGCGGTAAAAGCAGTAGGCGGGCAAGGGAAAAATACCGGTCACCTCTGGCAAAAACAAGCCAGACGCTATAAAATAAAAACCGGCAACGCATTTGGGCATCCCTGGATATTTTTCACAGAACGCCACTATAGCATGAAATCCTTTTGCAAGCAACGTTGAGTTTGTTTTGCAATGTATATTTTCTTCATTTCTTTGGAGTCTCTCCCTTTATGCTACCCCCCAAATTATTCATCCCCGGTCCAACAGAAGTTGCTCCTGAAGTATTGGCCGCTCAGACTCGTCCCATGGTCGGACACCGCAGCCACGATTTCGCCACCTTGTTTTATCACATCATTCCTCGACTCAAACAGATATTGCTGACCCGGCAGCATGTCTACTTGACATCATCTTCGGGGACTGGATTACAGGAAGCTGCAGTGCGCAACGCTGTGCGCCCAGGACGAAAAGTGCTCAACATGATCGCAGGAGCATTCGCCGAACGCTGGCACAAAGTCGCCCGTAGCAATGGCAAAGATGCCATACGGGTGGATATCGAATGGGGGCAGCCCATTCGCCCAGAAGATGTGGATGCAGCCCTGGCCGCGGGCGGATTCGACGCCGTTACCATCGTGCACAACGAAACTAGCACAGGCGTCATGAGCGATATCGAAGCCATCGCCCAGATGGTGCATGAGAAACACCCCGATGTACTTATCCTCGTAGATGCTGTGTCCTCCGCAGCAGGCGTACGCATCGACTTCGATGGTTGGGGGCTCGACATGCTTCTTTCCTCCAGTCAAAAAGCGTTCGCCCTGCCGCCGGGCCTGGCCATTGCCGCAGTCTCCGATCGTTTGCTGGAACGGGCGCAAGAAGTCCCCTACCGGGGCTGGTACTTCGATCTCCTCATGCTTGAAAAATACTTGGTCTCAGGCAAGACCACCCCCGCAACGCCCGCCATCAGTCTGCTCAACGCACTGGACGTACAGCTCGACCGTATATTGTCTGAAGGATTAGAGCATCGCTGGGCCAGACACGAGGCCTGCATGAAACTCACCCACGCCTGGGCCAACCGCCAAGGCTTCGATCTTTTCCCAGAACCGGGCTACGAATCCCGCACAGTCACTTGCATAGCCAACACGCGCGGCGTTGACGTGTCTGCGATGATCAAATTCGCCCGAGAACAAGGCATGATCATCGGCAATGGCTATGGTCCACTCAAAAACAATACATTCCGCATTGCGCACATGGGCGAGCTGACTCCGAACGATATGAACGCCCTCTTTGCAGTGCTTGACGCCCACCTCCACTAACCTAACCATGAACGTCATCATCACCAACCGACTACAACTCCGTCCCTTCCAAACATCAGACATCCCTCACATTGTACAACTACTATCCACCCCAGACATCGCCAAAACCACCCTCAACATTCCCTATCCATATCGCGAAGAGGATGCGAGGGCATGGATAGAACTCCAAGAAAAACATCGCGCCACAGGCGCCGGATACACCTTTGCCATCACTCGTCGGGATGACGCCCAACTATTGGGGGCAATCGACATTCGTCCCCAATCTTGTCATCGAAAGGCTGAGATCGGCTACTGGATCGGCGTTCCTTACTGGGGTCAGGGCTACGCCACCGAGGCGGTGCAAACCATCATCCGCTATGGATTTGAGATGTTGGACCTGAATCGCATCTATGCTTTGCATTTTACAGATAACCCCGCATCAGGACGGGTCATGCAAAAAGCAGGCATGACGTTTGAAGGCATCTTGCGAGAAGATGTGTTGAAAGGCGACACATTTCGGGATCATGCCATTTATGCCATGTTGCGAAAAGATTGGGAAAAGGATAGCCAAAGCGCATCAGGCTCAAAATCGTGACACTGGCAGCGGCCCGCCATCAGCCACGATACCAATTCACATCAACCTGGCGTAAAAGGATAACCTGTGCAGCATGAGCCCCGAAGAGCAATGCACTTTTAAATTTCACAACGTCATTCGCAGACGCATTCATATTATGTCTGGAACAACGCCGCCAAATTTTCTTTGAATGGCGGATAAACCACGCCCTTTTCAGTAATGATGGCTGTAATGTAGCGAGCCGGGGTGACATCGAAAGCAGGATTGGCCGCTGGTGCGTTGTCAGGCGCGATTTGGCATTCCCCCAAAACCAACGTGACCTCCTCAGAAGGACGTTCTTCGATGGGGATATCATCCCCTGTAGACGTAGCCAGATCGATGGTTGTCGTAGGGGCCGCCACATAGAAAGGCACACCATTTTCATGGGCCACCACCGCCAGATTGTAAGTGCCGATTTTGTTGGCGGTGTCGCCATTGGCTGCCACGCGATCAGCGCCGACCACACACAAATCCACCCCCATGGTGCGCATAAAATGCCCTGAGGCGCTATCGGCAATGATCTTGAAGGGCACTCCATATTGCATCAACTCCCAGGCAGTCAGACGAGCCCCCTGCAACCGGGGACGCGTCTCGTCCACCAAAGCAAAAACCTCTTTACCTGTCTCATGCGCCATGCGAATAATGCCCAACGCTGTACCATAATCCACCGTGGCAAGACTGCCAGTGTTGCAATGATGAATTATGGTGGCATTCTCAGGGATCAGAGGCAAAGCATTGCGAGCAATGGCTTTATTGATGGCAACATCTTCAGCGGCAATGGCATGGGCCTCAGAAAGAGCTGCATCTCTTAACTTCGCGACAGTATTCAAAGCGGGGTCGGCCAATCTCACCCTCATACGATCCAACGCCCAAAAGAGATTGACTGCGGTGGGTCGAGAGGCGCGCAACACATCATCCGCCCGCCCCAATTCTGCTCGCACCGCCTCGACATCCCCAGTTTTATCGTGCCAGGGAACCAGTACCAGCCCATAGGCTGCGGCGGCTCCAATGGCGGGCGCACCGCGAATAACCATCCTTCTTATGGCCTCAGCCACCTGATCAGGAGAAGTGTAATCATTATAAATGGTCTCTTTGGGTAGTTTGCGCTGATCCAACATCCGAACGATGCCATCCACCCACTGAATACTGAAAAAAGTCATCAGCCACACTCCAAATAATGAGTTGAAAGAGGTTGAACGCTATCGACATTATTTATTGGGAGGTTGCCAGGAACGCCAATCGAAATAAGCCCTGGTTTGAGGATTGAGCCACCATTGCATGACAAACTGTAAACGCCGGTGATGGCCGGGAGAAAGCATCTCCCAGGGAATCTCATCCCAGCCAAACCACCTCACATCACAGGTTTCGTTACTGATGCGGGCTTCGCCAGCCACTGGAACAGCAGCAAAAAGGAGATGATAAAGGTGTCGGCTGGATTGGGTGCCCACCAGACGGCTATCAAACACCCCCAGCAACCGGGTGATCTCAACCTGATAGCCACTTTCCTCCCAAACCTCCCGGGCAGCCGCCTCTGCTGGCGTCTCTCCGGTATCGCAAGCCCCGCCCGGCAACGCCCAATCACCATCATCAGCCCTTTGGATGAGCAGCACCGAACCTTGAGCATCCACGACAGCTGCCTCAGCCACCGACATGGGCGTCAGATAACCTAAATCTTGAGAAAAGATACGCTGGATATCCTCGGGGGGGCGAGTATCTGCCAGCGATTGCAATTGAGCAGCGAGTTCCCTCACCCGTTGGTTGCGCTGAATCTGATAAGGATCCTCTGTGTATTGCAGGTTATTTTGAGCCAGCGCACGCAATTCGTCAGCAATGAGAGAAATCGTCTGGGAAAGCGATTGGGAGTTGGATGAAATCGACATGTCGGCAATGTAGCAAGGAAGTGATGATTCTCAAAACACAACGTAACTATACAGATAGTGACCCACACCTCTTTGCCACGAAGGCTCGAAGATGACGAAGAGATGAAGATGTTTTCTTCGTGCCTTGGCGCCTTCGTGTCTTTCGTGGTTAATGAGGAAGGGCGTGAATAGTTACGACACAACCATATTAATGGCTTTCAGTCAAAAATGCCCCCAAGTTGAATTCACGGGTTTGACAAGGTGGGCATGGTATTTTACCATGTAAATGGATGATGGTGCGCCCCCGTAGCTCAGTGGCAGAGCATCGGACTTCTAATCCGTTGGTCGCAGGTTCAAGTCCTGCCGGGGGTGCTGCACTTTTTCAAGGGAATGTCTCAACAAAAGACAGGGACGCCACCAGCCACAACATACAAACACACCACCATCGAAAACTGCACATCTTCGCTCGGTGCACAGCGTCGTGGCAAAGAGATGGCAAACAACCTGAGCAGTTGCGCAAACAGTTTCGTCAGCCCTTTGAGCAAACGCCACCAAGCAGCTTATTGTTGAATCCGTTCTTGCTTGAGTCGCTTCATCTTCTTTGTGTACAACGAAATTAGATTCTCGCGGTGTAATCGAGGGGCCAGTCCTTCAAGAGCGATATGAGAAATGCCGCACGCCTCGACATCCAAACCAAGAAGCGCCTCTTTGCCCAACCCCTTGGCAATGACCTCATCCACATGGGCTTCCACTTTGTCAAGATAAGCAAGATGCGTTTCGATGACGCTTTTCACTTCGCCCCGTAACAACACATCGCCATGTCCTTGCACCAAATCTTCCAACGGAGACACCTCAGCCAGCTCTCGCAAGGTGTGACGTAAGTCAGAGATGTCGCCATAAATGAAGTAAGGAATCGACATCATGGCATCGCTGGCAAAGAGCACTTTCTCTTCTCGATAATAAACGCTGATGACATCAGGAGCATGGCCCGGAGCATGACGCATGATCAGCGTGGTCCCACCCAGACGAACTGCCGCTTCTTTTTCCATCAAGATGGCCGGTAGCCGCAGCCGCACATCTGCCAAAGAGGGGTTGGTCTGTCGCGCCTTGGTCAACGCGGGTCGCGTTTGCGTCAAGAGCAATTTACGAGAGTATAGATGTCCAATCACATCAGCTTCAGGGAACAGGTAGGCGCCATAAACGTGATCGGCATGAGAATGGGTCAGAATAATGTATTTTACATGCGAACGCAGCCTTCTACGAACAAAATTAGCGATTTCTTGTGTTTCTTCAGGATAGGGCAACGTGTCAATGAGAATACAACCTTCAGAAGTCGTAATCAGACCTGCGTTGACCTTGGCGTACATACTGCTACGAAACACATAGGTGTGTTCCGAAATACGTTCTCGCAAAACCATAACAAAAAGCTCCAGAATGATGCCTGACAAATTCGACGGTGGAGCGTTATCACTAAGGTAGGGCGGCCATCACTAAACAATGCCAGCGCTCGCACACGACATTGAAGCATAACACAATCCCACACGGGAATCAATAGTTATTGTAAACATGACACTTAAATCAACAAAAGCGCACAGTTCCCCATCATCTTACAAATTTGATACAATGACACCTATCGATCTTACCGTTCTCATTTTTACTGGAGAAGAAACATGCCATTCAATCTGCGCAACCGAAGCTTTGTCAAACTCCTGGACTTTTCACCAAAAGAAATCAAATTCCTGCTCAAACTCTCAGCAGATATCAAAGCCGCCAAATATGGCGGTTATGAGCAACAACGCCTAAAAGGAAAAAATATTGCTCTCATTTTCGAAAAAGGCTCCACTCGCACAAGAGTCGCCTTTGAGGTGGCGGCCTATGATCAAGGCGCTCACGTCACTTATCTGGGCCCGACCGGAACACACATTGGCAAAAAGGAAACCATGGAGGATACAGCCCGAGTGCTGGGGCGGGTGTATGACGGCATTCAATACCGTGGATTCGCCCAAGAGAAAGTGGAGACCCTGGCCCGCTACGCGGGCGTGCCGGTTTGGAATGGGCTCACCAACGAATTCCATCCAACTCAATTCCTGGCTGATGTACTGACCATGAGCGAACATACCCCCAAACCATTGTCCGAAATCTCCTTCTGCTTTCTGGGTGACGCCCGCAACAACGTGAGCAACTCCCTGTTGGTTGGAGGCGCTAAATTGGGAATGGATGTTCGTTTTTGTGCGCCCCAGTCATTGTGGCCCGGCCAAGCGCTACTTGAAACCAGTCGCGCCATCGCAGCGAAAACGGGCGCTCGCATCACCCTCACAGAAAATGTAGAAGAAGGTGTGAAGGGCGTCGACTTTCTCTATACAGACGTCTGGGTCTCCATGGGCGAACCTGAATCGGTGTGGGCGGAACGCATCAAGCTACTCCAACCCTATCAGGTCAATGCCGAAACCCTGGCACTTACCGGAAACAAAGCCGTCAAATTCATGCACTGTTTGCCCTCCTTCCATAACACCAACACAGAGATCGGACGGGGAATTTATGAAAAATTTGGCATAGAAGCGATGGAAGTGACCGATGAGGTCTTCGAGTCTGAGGCGTCGATCGTTTTCGACGAAGCTGAAAACCGGTTGCACACCATCAAAGCGGTTATGATTGCAACACTGGGCGGCTGACCCAAGAAATTAGCCAACATGCGCCGCGGCCTGCTGATGAAACTGCGTGTAACGTCGGCGGGTCGCGACGCAATCTCTAAGTTTGTTTCTGTGCGGCTTGTGATGAAGGACTCCCGGGCGCGCCTACTGGATGGCTGAGCGAAATCACTTTGGCGTTGTTGGCGGAAAAAAATCAACTAGGGGCAGTGGATTGCCCTTGGGATACAAGCTCGCGATAGATGCGCACATAATAGATCAAGTAGATGACCTCACTAATGCTCAAGAACAGCCAGCTCACGCCACCAATACCCAGGGCGGCCACAGCAATAAACGCCCCATTTACCGCAGGCGCGGCCTCAGAAACCCCATTTTGCAAGGACGCCATTGTCGCTATCCACGGTCCCATAAACACAAACAAAAAGAATACATTCAACACCTGCAAAATAACCACCATGCCCAACTGCACAGCCCTTATTATCATTAAAAAGATGAGCATGGAACCCAGATGAGTGCGGGCCAAACGCCATCCCGCGCCTACCGCATCGATGACCGATAGATCATCGATCACCGATGCTTGATACATCAGCGGGGCAAAAAGGCCTCTACCAAGCGCGTAAAGCAATGAAAGACAAAACAATGCGCCCAGAATAACGAAAACGCCTGCCAGAAAACCGAAATCGGCATCCGGCGAGCCCAGCACCTGCCCCGAGGATCCACCATCTATCATTTTGAATAAGAAGACATTCCCCATGACGCCCACAAATGCAAATAGCAAAATCGCTGGTAAAACCCACAGCATATCCAGCGTAAAATAGACAGCCACCTTGCGCTTCCCCCGTCTCATCCCTCGCCCAACATCCACTTTCTCACCACGCCAGGCCCGTTCTCCTTCCGCAACGATGCCTGCCCTGGCGATGAGATTGACAACATATCCGATCAAACCTAACAGGCCAGCCACGCCCAACGAGGCAACATAAACCAAAACCGATTTCCACAGCGCCTCGCCCGCTTTCTCATCGATCATCTCGCCATTCGCTCCCGCTGTAATCGCTATCAAACTCATCTGTCCTTGCATCGCGCCAGCAAAATAAATCACAAAAGCCAACGCTAGGATCAAAGACCCAAACAACCCAATGACCACCAATTTCTTCTCGCGCCAGATGAGCTTAAACGTATCGGTGAAAATTTCTCTATAATTCATAGGCTTGCACCTTCAGAGGCTAGGGGATGGGGGACTCGTAACGCGCACTAATGATAACAGTGCGCCCCGAAAAGAAAAACCGGAGGCCTGGCGACCTCCGGTTTGAATGGACTGCAGGAAGCAGGGGCTACTCCTCCTCCTTCTCTCTCTTGGCCTCATCGATGATGGCCTGAGACAGGTGTTGGGGCACAGGTTCGTAGCGCAAGAATTCGATGTTGTAGATGCCCCGCCCCTGGGTGATGGAGCGCAGATCGTTGGCGTAACGCAACAGCTCAGCGTAGGGCGCTTCGGCCGTGATGATGCTTTTGCCGCGCACATTGTCCATGCCCAGCACCCGGGCGCGACGGGTGTTCAGATCGCCCAAGATGTCGCCCATGTACTCCTCGGGCACGATGACTTCCACCTTGTAGATGGGCTCGAGGAAGATGGGCCCGGCCTCCTGGAACGCCTTCTTGAACGCCTCGCGGCCCGCAATCTGGAAGGCGATATCCTTGGAGTCCACCGGATGCTCCTTGCCGTCATACACCGCCACCTTGACGCCGACCACAGGATAGCCAGCCAGCACGCCCCCCTTCATCACCTGGCGGATGCCTTTTTCGATGGATGGCATGAAGGTGGAGGAAATCGCGCCGCCAAAGACCTCCCAGGTGTATTCCAGATCGGTGTCCTGATCCCCAGGTTCGACGCGCATATGCACTTCGGCGAACTGGCCGGCGCCGCCAGTCTGCTTCTTGTGGCGATAGGCCGCGGTCGCGGTGCGGGAGACAGTTTCGCGATAGGGCACTTTGGGCATGTCGGTGGTGACGTTGACGCCGAATTTGCTCTTCAGGCGATTCACGGCGATGTTGATGTGCACATCACCCATGCCCATCAGCACCATTTGGTGGATGGAGGTGTCGTTGTACCAACGCAGGGTGGGGTCCTCCTCCACCAGCCGGTTGAGCGCGCCACTGATCTTGGCGCTGTCGGCCTGGGAGACAGGTTTGATCGCCACGGCGTAAAGAGGATTGGGGAACTTGGGCGGTGGGATGAGGATGTTCGTGCCCTTCTCCACCAGCGTGTCGCCGGTGGCGGTCACGTTCAGCTTGGCTGCGGCCGCGATGTCGCCCGCGGGCACCATCTCCACCTTGATCTGCTCTTTGCCCTGTAGCGTAAAGATATGTCCCATGCGCTCCTCGCTGCTCTTATTCACATTGTAGAGCCGGGAGTCGGTCTTGACGCTGCCGTTGAACACCCGGAACAGAGTGATGCGCCCCACGTAGGGATCGGCAATGGTCTTGAACACCAGTGCGGCGGTGACGCCATCGGGATCGCCGGGCAGCTCGCCCTCCTCGTCGTCGATGATGGCGGGATAGGGAGCTGCTTCCGCCGGAGAAGGAACCAGGGAAATAATTAAATCCATCGCGGTGCGAATGCCGATCTCATGCGAAGCAGAACCGCTAAGCACAGGAATGACATCACCAGAAAGAATCGCACGCTTCAGGCCGGTAGAGATCTCCTCAGGCGTCAACTCCTCCCCTTCGAGATATTTCATCAACAACTCATCGTCGCTTTCAGCTGCGGCCTCAACAATGGCCAGATTGGCCTCTTCCAGCGCGTCCTGCATCTCGGCGGGAACATCAGCGGGTTTGCCCTCGGGCCCCATGTAAGCCCGGCCATCGATGACGGAAACCACGCCTGAGAAAGCGCTCTCCGCGCCCACGGGCAGCAGCACGGGCACGAAATTGCCGTCGAAGGTGTTGTTCAGCGCATCCAGCACCCGCTGAAAATTGGCGTTGTCGCGATCCATCTTGTTGATGAAGATGAATCGCGGCTTGTCTTCTTGCGTAAGTTGCTGCCAGGCCAGTTCGGTTCCCACTTCGATGCCCGAGACCGCGTCCAGCACTACCACGCCAGCTTCGGCCACGCGCAAAGCGCTGATGACATCGCCGATGAAATCAGGGAAACCGGGCGTATCCAGCACGTTGATCTTGTGGCCCGACCATTCGCAGGGAATGAGGCTGGTGTTGATGGACTGGGAGCGTTTGATCTCCTCGTCGTCCCAGTCAGAGACAGTGGTGCCATCCTCCACGCGCCCCATACGATTGGTGGCGCCGGTGGCGTGGATCATAGCCTCGGCCAAAATCGTCTTGCCCGAGCCGCTATGCCCCATCAATGCGATGTTGCGAATTTTGTCGCTGCTGTAAACCTTCATCAGTCCTCCGTGATTATTGGAAGTAATCAGTGATCAGCAATCAGTGATCAGTGTTGATAGTCTGAATGCCTGCCGCAAATTATTTTGCCCGCAGTCTTTGTTTGAATGAATTCGGTTCTATGGAATCGGTCGAATCGCTATCGAATCGGCATGAATCTCGACCAACCCACAGCGGGCGGCAGGCTCGTGTGCAACGTGAATCGCGATGCGTGACGATCTCACTTTTTGCCTGTTGTCTTTTGCTTTTTCCAAGCAGGCGCTGCGCCAAAAAGAACCGCCAGCAGGCCCATTTCGAGCCGGGCGGTCAACCAAAACATTGTAAGGCAAACATCCCCCTGTGTCAAAAATTATGGTTTACTGATCTGTTGCGCCGCCCACATCATACTTCTTGAACTGCCCCAGCGGCTTCGACATCATTTCGGCCATGGCTGCGCTGAATCCTGCCAGAATGGTCGCCTCGTCCAGCGTCAATAGCTGCCGATCTCGCATGAGCCAATGCCCGGCCACCATCACATCCTGCACGTCCGCGGGCTCGGTGTTCCACACCAATGCCGCAGCAACGCTGTGGAGGGGCTGATAGTGCGCCTGGGTCGCGTCGATGATAATGAGATCGGCCTGGTAGCCCGGAGCCAAAATGCCGCTCGAATGAAAGTCGAGCGCCCGAGCGCCGTTGCGAGCAGCCATGCGCAAAGGCGCCAGCCCACCCAGAACTGTGGGATCGGTGCGGGCCTGACGCTGCATTACTACGGCCAGACGCATTTCCCGCCATAAGTTGTAGGATACGCTGCTGCCCGCGCCATCGGTGCCCAGCGCCACATTCACCCCCTCGGCCAACATCTCGGGCACAGGCGTCACGCCCATGGCATAGCGTAGATGTGTGCTGGGACAATGGGCCACATTTACATCCGATTGAGCCAAAATGGCAATATCGATGGGCGAAGCGTGGATGGCATGAGCGGCAATGGTATGCGTTTCGAATAGCCCCCGATCATGCAACAGTTCGATGGGGGTCATGTCATAGGCGTCCATAGAAGCCTGCACCTGGTCTGCTGTCTCTGCGACATGAATATGGATGCCGATATGCTCTCGCACCGCCACTGCCGCGGTGCGGGCCAAAAACTCATCGCTGCAAAGGTAGGGGGAATGCGGTCCGAACATCGTCCGAATCCGGCCATTGGCTGCGCCCTGCCAGCGTTTGACGAAGTCCACCGTCTCGGGCACGGTGATCCCGACCTCGCCTCCCTCATGTCCGAACACCGCCCAGGCCAGATTAGCCCTCATGCCGCTTTCCATCACCGCCTGCGCCACCTCATCCATGAAGAAATAGTGATCGGCGAAGCCGATGACGCCCCCGCGAATCATCTCGATCATGGCCAGACGCACGCCCCAACGCACCATCTCCCGGCTCAGCGCCGACTCCAACTTCCAGATACCCTCATTGAACCAGCGCTCCAAAGGCATATCCTCGGCATAGCCGCGAGCGAAGACCATGGCTGCATGCGTGTGAGCGTTGTAGAGGCCCGGTGTGATGATCTTGCCCGAGAGATCGATGGTCTCATCGGCATGAAAATCCGCAGGCGTCTCGCCCACGGCCACGATGCGGTCTTCGCTAATGGCCAGCGACGCGTTGTAAAGAATGTCATCCTGCTCGTTGAGGGTGACAATCGTGGCGTTCGTTAACAAGATATTGGTCATCGTAACAACATTTTACACACAAAGCATCGCAGCGCCAATTGTTGCGAATCGCTCCATTAGGGACTGTATTGACCCAATGTGCAACTTTTCTGGCGCATCAACGGGCTTATCAATCATCTTCCGCTGAACAAGTCGACGAACATGGACGAACCATGACCAAAGGAGATGAAATCATCATCTTGCTTCGTCCATGTTCGTCCTGTCGTCCCTTCGTCTGTTCGTGGGACAGCCGCTCAAAGCATCAAAGCCTGCTTTTTTCGAACAAAAAAGTCGCACATCTGGTTGTAGTGGAAATTGCTTTGACTCAATTAGATTTCACGGGATACACCTGCGGAAGGTGGTGAAGACAGCGATCTCCTGCACAGAGAAGAAAGCACAATGGTCCTTATTCAAAACGAGTATCCAGAGTTCCTCGCATGAGCCAGAGCAAGCCCCACCCCGCACGATCGGCGGCATTATCGCCGGCCGGACCTGGCGAGGTAATCAACTCAAGAGTGATGGATTCACCAGCATAATCATCGAGAGATAACATCACCTCCTGCCATCCCAGATCATCAGGATGTTGTGGAGAAAGGTGGCGAGACCATAACACGCGCTTTTGTCCCTCATGCTCGACGGCCACCGTAAACGTCACGCCATCGCCCCCCCAGTTCCAGGCCACAGGATCCAAGGCGGGACTGAGCCACAAAAAGCCTCCTGTTTCGGGCACGGTAATGGGCGGGAAGGTAATGCTGGCTGGGGCGTGAGCAAAAATTGTCGAACGCGTATCTCCATTTTTGGGCATAGAAAACTGAGTCAATGCCACTCGTTCACAGCCCTCACTTTCGGCACAAATTGGTTCGGGCGGAAAAACCGAGATTTGCGGATAGAGGGTGGTGAGATCAAGGATCAGATACCGCTTATAGAACTCCCGCATATCAAACCGAGGATGGAGCAAGGTGAAACGATGGTTCACGCCAATCCAGGCGCCGGAGAATAGCACCGCGATGAGCAATGATAACGCCAGAACGGGCGTCCAGTAGCGTGCATGTTCCAGAGACTGGCGTTCCTGCTGTACAAGACGCAACACCGAATAGAGTCCCCATGCCGTTACGCCTGGCCCAACGATGGCGTATAAATCCCAGTCTTGATAGCGAGGCCAATCATTTTGAAACCAGAAATGATAAATCAACAATCCTCCTGCAACCGCCGAGAAGTAAATAAATGTTCGATCTTTGCGCCAAAAACGCCGAGCCATTCCCGCCACACCGCCAGCGAGCCACAAAGGCAACAGTGGGGTGAGCAACCACAAATTACTCAAGGCGTTCAGCAGCTGATCGAGTGCAAATGCCTGGGCAGGCGTCCAAAAAAGTTGTTTATCACCTGCATAATCTCCTCCGACAATGGGGGGAGAAATCCCAATTGCCAAAAATAATCCCACCGTAAACAACGGCCCCACCAAACCGCTCACCCCCAATATGGCGATTTGCCGCAGCCAACGATCTCGCTGCAAAAGCGTCAGCAGGGCGGGCGTCAGAAACACAGCCTGAGGATGCACGCTAACCGCCAGACCAGAGATGAGTCCCACCATCCACAAAGGCGTCCGTTGGTGAAGATAGGCCACCGCCAGCGCCATAGAAACCATCGCCATGGCAGTGACCACACTGTAATTCTCGATATGCCCAAACCAGAGTTGGCTACTACCCTCCGCCAACATCCCCACCACAAAAGCCATGCGATACCATCTCCCCCGAAACAGTATGTTCGCCATATAACAGATCGCAGCCAGGTAAACCATGCCAGCAACTACGCTAACCAACGCCACAGTCATCTCTGGGGACCAGTCAATGTGGGCCATAACATCAGACAACGTATGTGCGATGGCGCTATCCAAAGGCTCTTTCCACACAAAGGGATCCGTCCGCAGTGTCTTGGCGCTTAACAACTCAAGTTTGAGCAGTGCATCGCCATACCAGGTGCGCTCGCGCAGCAGCCATAGTAGTGCGCCCCAGAGGGGAATCAGCACCCAACAAGATATAGCCAAAGCGGCGATGCGCCGGGATGCAAACCGGATATGCGCCTCATCCCCCCAAAGCATCCCCGCTGCCCCCGCAAGCATGACGCCCCCAAGCAGCCATCGCAACCATGTTGGCAAGAAAATGAGATAACTGAATGCCCATATCTCGCGCCAACCCAGCAACCAGCCGCCGGCGGTCACCATCATCGCAGCGCCAAAAAGGGCGACAAGCGCCAATACAATGCGTCGTTTCATCGTAAAGAAGGCAATCAGTCGATCAGGGTCGTATTAGCAGTGAAACGTGACCCTGAATGCCTGGGAAAATTACCAAATTCAGTAGAGCACGATTGCGAGAGTATGTGTCCAGCCGGATTCGCAATCCGGCGGGTTTGACGCTCGAATCACCGCCGGATCACGGATCCGGCTCTGCGCATCATGGCAAATCGTAATCTACTAAAATTTTATCATCACGACCAGCGTAACAGCCAACGCACGCCCCAGGATTCTAACCGAGTTCGCCAACCAGGAGCGGCGGGCGGAGGAAAGGGCCAGGGCAAGGGATAATCGTTGTGGGCGTCAACGCCCGGACCGCTCAAATGCAGCGTTAGCAGCCCTGTCGTTTTTGGCATGGACAACGTATGCACCAACAGACGCTCGTTGATGGGCGGCGTCAGATCGCCAGACCATAGCTCACGGCCATTCAGCGTTGCCACAAGATGGCAAACGCCCGGAGAGGTCAACAGATCGTTCACCACCCACAGGGTTATCTGATTCGATGAGAAATGAGCGATGGGGGCCAAAGGCGCATAAGAACGGGCAATTTGAGTATAAGCTCGTTTTGGAGCGCCCTTATACGCGATTATACTCCATGATACCACGGGCCAGGGCTCATTCCATTGCCAGATGAACACGCCCACAGCATCATGGCGCAGACGATAAGCCTCGATGCCAACTTGCAGCCCCCGCGCCTGAGCCCGCTGGCTGGCGGCAATGAACGAGATGAGCGTTTTATCGTGCTTGAAATAAGAGGCGTAATGGCCGATCTTGGCGAGTTCTGCTTTACGCTCTTGCCAGGCTGCGCCCGGGGGCCACAACTGCTCTTTTGGAATCATGTCGCGCACGACGTCACGATTAGGCGGCGCGGCCAGGCCAAATTCGCTCATCAATGGCGCAGGGTCTTGTGCATAACGCTGGGGCGATACTAATCCATGCCACACCTGCCAGTTGTGGCTATCATTCGGCCCAGGCGAAGCGGGTAACCATCGCCGGGAGGGATCTTCGCGGGCAGCCACTTCGCTCATCCTCTTTGCGATTTTTGGAAATCGCGCCGGACTCCATTCGTTGCCCCCACCCCACATGACAATGGCAGGATGCTGACGCAAAGAACGAATGATCCCCGTGGTCTCCTGCTGAACCAGGGAGAGAAAAGTATCATCTTCGGGCAAGGCATCGAGAAAAACGCAGGAGATGGGCATTTCTTGCCAAACAAGCAGCCCGAATTCATCACAAAGATGATAAAAAAGCGAACGTTCGCGCCCGCCGCCGCCCCACACCCGAATTGCGTTGACGCCAGCATCCACCATCTTCCGAAGTAACTTACGGTAGCGCACTTCTGCTTGCTCGTCACCAGAAAGAAGATCGAGTGGAACCCAATTGACGCCGCGAAAACGCATGGGCTCTCCATTGAGCATGGGATAATAAACTCCCTTTTCGACGCGCCAGCCAAAACGACGAGCTCCTACAGTCAACACACGCTTATCAGATTGTTCACCCGCCGTTGTGGAGAGCGCAATCTCCAATCGGTAAAGATTAGGCGAGCCCCGATCGTGGGTGCTCCAGGTCAGGAGCTGTGCATCGGGCCAGTGGAGATAATGGACACTCACCCCCAAATCTGCGACTAGAGCAGATTCAAACACCTGAACCCCACCTAAATTTCTGACCGTAGTCATTTTTATAGTAACAGTCACAGTCATAGTCTGTAAGGCGTCCAACTCCAGACGCAAGATCAACCCATGTCCGGCAGTCCAATCGGCCCTTGCCCACGCATCAACAATCGCCACAGGACCGGTGACGTGCAAATGCACATCATCCCAAATGCCCGAAGGCCATAATGCAGGTGCAAAATCCCAACCGAAATGTACGGGAGCCTTGAGGCTGAGCAGACGATCATGAAAGGGAGGCAAACCCGTTTGCAACTTGCTGGCCACCCAACGTTTGAAGCGATAATGCCAGGTGCGCGGCCAGCGAGGCAAGGCCCAAGCGCCCCAGATGCGCACGCCAAGATGGGCGGGGCCACGACGTAAGTCTGCAGTCAATTCATAGCGACGCTGGCTATACATGCCCGCTCGCCGCTCCAGCTCTCGTCCATTCACGGTCACCGCTGCAAAATAATCGATACCGGCAAAATCAATCCATGCCCGTTGCTCGCTTTGAATAGCGGGCAATTCTGTTTGCAACCACCAGTCACTCTCGTTTACCCATCGCAAGACTTCATGCAGTTGTATGAGTGCATACAAGTCGGGCAGACGATTGGCCGACATTAAATCGCGTTGCACACTCCCGGGCACGCGGGCTGGCAGCCAGTCATGCAGATGGCCAGGATCATCCAACGGCGCGTGCAAAGGCAGAGGATGTGCGCGGGCCAGCTGCCAACTTGAATCAGCAAGAGCATGTAGGGGCATGAATGAATCCGACAACCTGAATTTGTCAGTGACGAAGCAAATCGCTATAATTATAACCGAATTTCGCCACCCTAGCTCAGCTGGCAGAGCAACGCATTCGTAATGCGTCGGTCGTCGGTTCGAATCCGACGGGTGGCTCTTCTTCCCAGTCATGCGGCTGGGATTTTTTGTAGGGCAAGGAGTTCAGCCAATGAACCAACGCATTCAACCATCACCAACTCCCATTGTTGTAGGCATTGCTGGGGGTAGCGGTTCGGGCAAGACCACGGTGGTGCATCGCATTTTAGATCGTGTGGGATGGGATCGCATTGCCTATCTTCCCCATGACGCTTACTACAAAGACGCTTCGCATCTTCCCTGGGAAGAACGCATTCATCTCAATTACGATCACCCCAAATCACTGGATAACGATCTTCTCATCACGCACATTCACCAGCTCATGCAGGGCATAGCTGTGGATACGCCCATTTATGATTTTTCACAACACATCCGCAGCGCCAAGACTCGCCGCGTCTTGCCCAGCCCGGTAATTCTTGTAGAGGGCATATTGGTTTTCGCCGACAAAAAACTGCGGGAGCTGATGGACATCAAACTTTATGTGGATACACCCGCGGACATACGCTTCATCCGCCGCATGTTGCGGGATATTAACGAACGGGGGCGTACGGTGCAATCGGTGGTGGATCAATATCAAAGCACTGTTCGACCGATGCATATGAAATTTATCGAGCCCACCAAGGCTTATGCCGATATCATCATCCCTGAAGGTGGCCACAATGATGTGGCGATGGAGATGGTCATCGGGCGCATCGAAGCGCTTCTCGCAGAGCATGAACGCAATCGAGACCACTAAAGGCTGAGGATAAGGAATAGGCGCTACAACAATACTCAACTGGATTCCATGGCGTCTGCGAGAGGTGGAGGACACCCCCAGATCGAAGCCAAAATCCAGGCGCCCATCTCCCGGCGGTCGCAAAGCCTGCATCTTACTGAAATCATTAAATAGATGCACATTTGAAACTAGTACTCAGTCAAGTCTGCTTTGAGGGAAGAAGGCGACGGCCGGCCCGACAGGCCGACTGAAGTCGGTCTCTATAGGCCTCTGGCCAACGGACGGCCTACGCCGTCCCTTCACCAACCAGAGA
>Ga0256914_1000232_pt1 | contig 53697 bp, 47 predicted proteins | sample HulkmetaG_FD_191571 | JGI IMG/M metagenome (GOLD analysis project Ga0256914, IMG submission 191571) | Hydrothermal chimney microbial communities from Main Endeavour vent field at the Juan de Fuca Ridge, Pacific Ocean - Hulk | ecosystem: Environmental > Aquatic > Marine > Hydrothermal vents ...
AGAAGTTCCCGGCTGGTTTTTTAAGATTACCGATTTTGCCGAAGATTTAATAAAGGATTTGGATAAAGTGGACTGGCCGGAATCAACAAAGAAAAATCAACGGAATTGGATAGGTAAAAGTGTTGGTAGTAAAATTAAATTCAAGGTTGTTTATGATGGTGATAATGTTGAAAGTAAAGAAGATGATGGAAATAACGATCAACGCTTTTCGCAAAACGACGCGGGAGTTAAAAAGGACAAAATTTCCAATGTTATTTTGATGCATGGATGGGGTGGAAGTGGAGAAGAAGGGTGGTTTAAGGAGGTAAAAAACTTTCTAACAAATGAAAATATTGATGTTATCGCACCGGATTTTCCAGATTCAGATACCCCGAAGTATCAAGAATGGAGAGATTTTTTCAAGAAAAATGTACAACCAAGAATAAACGACAAAACTGTTTTTATCGGACATTCTTTGGCTCCAAGTTTTTTAATGCGCTATGTAGCGGAAGAAAATTTACAACTTCGACAAGCTATTTTTGTCGCTCCGGTGTTGCACAATAAAATTTCAGAATTGAATGGCTTTTTTGAAAAGGATTTTAATTGGAATAAAATTAAAAATTCAATTAAAAAAATCACTATATTGGGTTCAAATAACGACCCTTACATTCCTTTAAATGATTTTTGGGAATTATCAGAAAAATTGTCGGCAAAATTTATTTTGCATAAAAATAGAGGACATTTCTCCCAAAATGAAAACAATAATCCGGAAATTATTGGCTTACTGAAAGAAATTTTAGATAATCAGCACAATTCTGCGACCTCGATAGAGGTATTTACTACTCGTCCGGATACACTTTTTGGGGCGACTTATTTGGTGCTTGCGCCGGAACACGAACTTGTCGCTTCACTTCTTGAGAACGATGATGCAAGAATTAAGAATTATGAAGAAGTGAAGAAATATGTTGAAGAGGCGAAAAACAAAACGGAAATGGATAGGTTGGAGGCGAAGACCAAAACGGGAGTGAAACTGGAAGGACTAATGGCAATTAATCCCGCCAATGGTGAAGAGATTCCGATTTTCGTGGCGGATTATGTTTTGGGCGGTTACGGCACCGGAGCGATTATGGCGGTCCCGGCACATGATGAGAGGGATTTTGAATTTGCGGAAAAACATAATTTACCGATTAAACAAGTGATTGCTCCGAAGGATGATAACCAAGAAAAAAATGATGGAAAGCAATTAAATGTTATTTTGATGCACGGATGTCCGGGAAATAAAGAAAAAGCAATGAATCCAGCTACGAGAACCTATGATAAACATTGGTTTCCATGGGTAAAGAAAAAATTGGAAGAAAAAAATATAAAAGTTGATTTTCCGTTAATGCCTCATCCTTGGTCTCCAAACTATCAAAAAAATAAAAAGATTTTAGATAATTTAGATATAAATGAAAACACGATTATTGTTGCTACCAGTTGCGGAACCAGTTTAATTTTACGGTATTTGGGGGAAAGAAAAAAGAAAGTGAAAAAAATAATTTTGGTTGCTCCTTGGTATAAAAAATCGGAAGAATTGGATCAGGGTGAAAATGAACTTTATGATTTTGAAGTTGACGCGACAATTAAAAATCGTGTAGAAGAAATTGTTTATTTTACTTCTAACAACGAATATGAAACAGGGAAGAAAAGTTTAAAAATTTTTCATCGAATTCTTGGCGGGAAAATTATTGAAATTGATGGTTATGGTCATTATTTGGAAAAGCATATGGGAACAACCGAATTTCCGGAATTATTGGAAGAAATTTTAAACAATCAAAATTCAGATATTCAATCAAAATTCAAAATTCGAAATTCAAAATTATATACCGATTCCGGTATTCTCATCAACTCCGGAAAGTTTGACGGAATGGATAGTGAGGAAGCTAAGAAGGCGATTACGGAATTTGTGGGCGGAGAGATGACGACCAATTATCGCTTGCGAGATTGGTCAATTTCCCGACAACGATATTGGGGTTGTCCGATTCCGATTGTTTATTCGCCGGAGGGTGAAGCGAAATTTGTCGGCGAAGAAAACTTACCTTGGTTGTTGCCGGAAGATGTTGATTTTCAACCGACCGGAACGGCGCCTTTGGCAAAATCCAAAGAATTAAAAGAACGGACGGAAAAATTGTTTGGCAAAGGTTGGACGCCGGAAGTGGATACGATGGATACTTTTGTGGATTCTTCCTGGTACTTTTTGCGTTATCCGGATACGGAAAATGAAAAAGAGTTTTGCAGTCCGGAAAAATTAAAAAGATGGTTGCCGGTGGATTTATACATCGGCGGAGCGGAGCATACTTATATGCATCTTTTGTACGCGCGCTTTTTTGCGAAAGCGATGCACAAGATGGGCTTGTTGGAATTTGATGAACCATTTATGAAATTACGACATCAAGGAATGGTTTTGGATCAAAACGGAGTAAAGATGAGTAAGTCTAAAGGTAATGTTGTTAATCCCAATGATATGGTGGAACGATTTGGCGCCGATGCCACTCGTTTGAATATGATGTTTTCCGGTCCTTTGGAAGAAGATGTAATGTGGAAAGAAGAGAGTGTGAAAGGAGTTTATCGGTTCTTGGAGAAAGTTTGGCGATTATTTCAAGAGAAAAAATTGATTGAATGTGGTACCGGGAAATGTGGCGATGTTCCGAAAGAAATTCCTCCGCTATTTCACAAAACCATCAAGGGTGTAACGGAAGATATTGAAGAATTAAAATTTAATACGGCGATCAGTAAATTGATGATTTTTATTAATGAGTGCTTAAAGCATGATGCTTTGCCAAAGTCTGCAATGGGAAATTTCTTGGTAATGTTATCGCCTTTTGCTCCGCATATTGTTGAAGAAATTTATCACAGTGTTTTTGGAGCTTCGGAATCAATTTTCAATCAACAATGGCCGAAATACAATCCGAAAATGATTGTGGAAGACAAGATTGAAATGGTGGTGCAAATCAACGGAAAGGTGCGAGATAAAATTCAGGTTTCGGCGGACATTTCCGAAGACGAGGCTAAAGAAAAGGCGTTGGCGAGCGAGAAAATTAAAAAATATACCGACGGTCAAGAGATTAAAAAAGTAATTTTCATCAAAGGACGGTTGTTGAATTTGGTAGTTTGATTTTGGTGGGAGAGGTGGAGTTATTGAAAAGTAAAAAGATAGTATGAGAAAATAATATGAAAATAATTAAACCTCAAAAATTAAAGAGGGGTGATGTGGTGGGGATTGTATCACCGTCGTCGCCGATACCGAAAGAGTTGAAAGGACAGTTTTTGGAAGGAGTGCGAGTTTTAGAGGAAGAATTTGGATTGAAAGTAAAATACACGGAAAGAGTTTTTGACAAATATTTTTACAATGCCGGTACTCGGGAGGCAAGAATTAAAGAGTTTAACGAAGTGTGGGCGGATTCGGAAGTAAAGATGATTTTAATGTCTATCGGTGGTTATACCGCCAATCATTTATTGGATGGTATTGATTATGAAATGATAAAAAATAATCCGAAAATTTTTGCCGGAGTGTCCGACGGGACAACTTTATTAAATCCTATTTTTCAAAAAACCGGTGTGATAACTTATCATGGTCCAGATTTATTATTTACCTTTGGGCAACCGATGACGGAACAAATAAAAGAAAATATCAAACAAACTTTTTTTGAGGATACGGAAATAAAATTGGTACCAAATAAAAACTGGCAACACCAAGAAAATAGAGAAATTAAAAATCCCGGTTGGCGAACTGTCAGGAACGGAAAAGCGGAAGGTGTTTTGGTTGGCGGGCATTTGGGTTGTCTTTGTGATTTGATGAGTGCTGGTTATGCTCCTGATTTTACCGATAAAATTTTGCTTTTGGAAGGAACGGAAGAAGATTATGAAACAGATTCTCAATTAACCCGTTTAAAATTAGCCGGAGTTTTTGATAAGATAAAGGGAATTGTTTTGGGTTGGTTTGAGGATTTTTCCGGTCAAGGGTATGATAAAAGACGACCGGTGCGAGACATTATTTTAGAAACAACCAAAGATTACGATTTTCCAATTTTGGAAATTTCAGATCTGGGACATAATGTGGAGAATTATGTTTTTCCCGTTGGTAGAACTGTAAAAATTGATGCGGACAGAAAAGAGATTTTTATTAAAAAATGAAAAAAATTTAATATGGCGCAAGAAAAATTCCAATATTCTTATAGATTTGAATTGCTAAATATGACAAAAGTTGATTTTGGGACGCATATGGCAACGGTAAGTGTTGGAGGTAGGCAAATAAAATATGGGTTATATAATTAGATATCAGATGTTTTTGATGAAAGATTTTTAATTGAATAATAAATTTATGAAAAAAATAGTTACAATTGGTGGTGGGACGGGAAGTTATACCTTGCTTTCCGGTTTAAAAAATTATGCCGTAGATATTACGGCGGTTGTTTCAATGGCTGATAACGGTGGGTCAACCGGTCGATTGAGAGATGAGCTGGGGGTTTTGCCTCCCGGTGATGTGCGACAGTGTTTGGTTGCTCTCAGTGATTCTTCGGAACAATTAAGAGAGTTAATGAATTATAGATTTGATAACGGAGATGTAAAGGGGCATAATTTTGGGAATTTGTTGCTTTCTGCTTTGGAGAAAATTGGTGGCGACTTTACGAGTGGACTAAAAGAAGCGGCTAAAATTTTAAATATTAAAGGAAAAGTGCTTCCTGTTTCTGAGGAGAAGATGAATTTAGCTATAAAATTGAGAAATGGAAAGATTTTGGTGGGGGAGAGATATCTTGATGATAATGTTGAAGTGCGAACTGTGGGTATTGATAAAGTTTTTTTAAAACCAAAAGTTTTGGCGAACAGTCAAGTCTTAGAGGCGATTAGGAGAGCTGATATTATTGTCTTGGGTCCAGGTGATTATTATGGGTCAATCATTCCCAATTTATTGGTTGGAAATATTTCCAATGCTATTTGTCAATCAAAGGCGACGGTGATTTATAATTGTAATTTAACCAATAAAAAAGGACAAACTGATGGTTTTGATGTTGATAAATATGCTCAGGGGATTAACGAATATTTAGGTGCTCAGCGAATAGATTTTGTTCTTTGTTCGGCTGGTAAACCGAGTAGGGCGGCTGTGGAGCGGTATGAGAAAAAAGAGGGTAAAAATAGCATAGTTGAATTTAAGAGAGATAGTTTTCCAGACAGACCTTATAAAGTGGTGATGGCCAATGTTTTGGGGGCGATGAAGGTGAAGGTAGATAAAAATGATGCCATTTCTGAAGGACGCTCATTCATTAGACATAGTTCAAAAAGGTTAGCTAAAGCGGTTATTTTACTTTCTGAAATGGATGAGTATAAAAAAGTTATCAAGGAAATAATTTAAAGATAAGTTTCAATTTTTAGATTGTGAAAGTTGAATGAAATGCATTTTTATGTTATATTTATGTTGTGATATTTTATTGTATTAACTATTTTCCTTTTGTATGAAATTTTTAAAAAGGGTTATTGGTTCCGGAAAGAAGGTGTCGGAGTTGATGCTGGCTTTGGATATTGGAACAGAGGTGGTGAAGGTGTTGATTTTTAAAGTTGATCCGGAACAAGAAAAAGCTATCATTATCGGTGAGGGAACAGCCAAGCAGAGATTGGGGAGTATGACAGCCGGAGTTGTCAGTGATATTGAAAGTGTGATAGCAACTTGTCAGCAGGCCATTTCACAAGCCGAATCTCAAGGTGGGGTGGTTGGAGTGAGAGATACGGTAATTGGAATTGCCGGTGAGTTGGTAAAAGGAACGACGACGACAGTTCACTATGAAAGGGCTAATCCGAATATGCCGATTGATTTGCCGGAATTGAGAAATATTTTACAAAAAGTTCAGTGGAAAGCTTTTGACAGAATAAAAAAGCAGTTGGCGTGGGAAACGGGACAGGAAGTGGTTGATGTTCATCTGATTAATGCCGATATTGTTAGAGGGCGAATAGATGGGCATCATAGAATTACAAACCCGATAGACTTTACCGGTAGAAATGTTTCTATTAGTATTTTTAATGCTTACGCTCCGATGATTCATTTAAACGCTTTGCAAAAAATAGGAGATGAATTGGGGTTGAATATTGTAGACATAGCGGCTGAGCCTTATGCTATCGCTCAATCTATGAGTGTTTATAATAATCCGGAATTTGGAGCGATAATTATTGATATTGGTGGCGGAACAACTGATGTTGCCGTGGTTAGAAATGGTGGCTTGGAGGGGACAGTAATGTTTGCCTTGGGTGGTCAAGCTTTTACAAAGAGATTGGCAAAGTTTTTCGGGGTCAGTTTTTCAGAGGCGGAACAAATTAAACTTAAATATTCTACTGAACAAGTTAAGTCAGAGTGGTCGATAAAAATAGATAAGCTTTTTCGAGATGATATTGCCGTTTGGATGTCCGGATTGGAGATTGCCCTACAGAGTTTTTGTGGCATAGGAGTTTTACCTTCTAAAGTCTATTTATGTGGTGGTGGTAGCGGTTTGCCTGGTATTAGGGATGCTTTGTTGAGTGGCACTCTAAATAAGTCTTTGCCGATTAGTGATGTTTTGCAGGTTAGTTATCTGCATCCAAAAGACATTAGTAATGTTCTGGATAATACCGGAAAATTGGTTACTCCGCAATTAATGGCTGTTTCCAGTTTGGTGAGTCATGCTATAAATATAAAATTCAGAGGTGATAAGATTATCGATGATGTTTTGCGGCGAGCAGTTAAAATTCTACAAAATTAATTGAGAAAATATGCAGCAAATTATATATATAGATGTTGATGAGGAAATAACCAGTGTTTTGGACAGGATACGCAATGAGCGAGTGGTGGATATTTATTTGTCTATTCCAAAGGGTGCTATATTGGCCAATAGTATTTTGAGTTTGAAATTATTGAAACGTGAAGCGGAGAAGATGGGGAAAAATATTGTTGTTGTGGATTCCAATGATCAAAGGTTGAAAAATATTGTGGAGAGGGCCGGAATTAGAACCGGTTACAGTCAAGAGTTTAATAATCATTTCTTAAACAATGGAGATTATCATTCCAAGATGGGTGATGTGGATGTTGTGTCTGTTGCGGAGAAAAAAGATGAAGTTCATGATGATAGGCCTCAAGTTTCTAACTTTGAAATAGGTAGCGATTCTTTTTATGATCATGATGTTAATGAAGATAGTAAGACACAGTCAAAATTTGTCGGAGGGGTTGGTGGGCCAAAGGATGACATTGCCAATGTTAATCCTAATAGTAATTACAGTAATGATTTTAATGGTAGTGTACATCGTGTTGATGGGTCAGGGTCTTTTGATTCTAAGGTGAATAATCATCAAGATTCTTTTCGGACTGATAAATATTTCTTAGGAGATAGTGGTGGTCATTCTTCAGAATCTGGTGGTGATTTGAGAGAAGGTTTTTTTCTGAGACACAAGAAACTCTTTTTGTTTGTTGTTGTTTTGTTTATTTTTTTGGTTGCCGGAGTTGGCTGGTTTTCGGTTAATTATCCGAGATTAGAGGTGACTGTACATCCTTCTTCAATGGTGGTTGAAAAGGAGGTTAAGTTTATTACTCAAGATGATGCGAAAAAAATTGACAAAAAGGAAGGTGTTATACCGGGGGAATATTTAGAGATTTCTTTAAAGAAATCTTTAACCTTTAAGAGTACCGGGGAAAAAATTAATACCAAGAAAAAGGGGCGGGCGACTGGGAAGGTTGTTATTTATAATTATTATTCTGAAAAACCTCAAGTATTGGTTAAAACAACCAGGGTTTTATCTAAAAAAAGCAAGAAATTGTTTCGTTTAAGTAGAACTATAACTGTTCCTGGTAAGAGCGGAGACGAGCCGGGAAAAATAGAAGTGGAAGTTTATGCTGATAAAACTGGAGAAGATTTTAATATTGATGCGGATGAATTTACTATTGAAGGGTTTAAGTCTATACCGGAAAAATATTCTGCTTTCAAGGTTAAGTCTGAAGGAAAAATGAATGGCGGGTATTCCCTTAAGCAAGGTAATAAAATTCAGCATGTAGTAACTCATGATGATCTGGAGGTTGCTCGACAAAAAACAATGGAGGCCTTAGATTCTTCTCTTGAAGATGAAATACAAAAGAGATTGAGTAGTAACCAGGTTTTCGTTAAGGATGCATTAGTAAAAGAGGTCGTTTCCAGTAAATCCTCTTATCCGGAAGGAGCAATGACTGATTCATTTGATTATACGGTAGTTTATAGTCTTAAAGTGTTGGTTTTTGATGCGAATGATGCGGAGAATTTGATTACTGTTAAGGTGCGTGGCAAATTGGATTCCGGTTTTTCGGTTGACAAGTTTTCCAGTATTGATTATAAGAGAGGTGTTTTTGATGTTGATAAAAGGTCATTGGTTGTTTATGCTGAAGTCAAGGGAACTGCTTGGCATGATATTGATGTTGAGAAATTGAAGGATGTAATAATGGCTGGTACTATGGATGAGATAAAAAATGTTTTGAGTAAAAATAATGGCATTTCTTTGGCTGAAGTTAGGCCAATTCCTTCTTGGTTTAGTAAAATTCCTTCTGATAGAGATAAGATTATTATTCAGGTAAAAAAAGAGGGAAATAGGTAGAATAGGTTTAGTTTTTGTTGGTAAATAACTTTTAAAAAAGAATTTATGGCAAGAAAGAGAGCAAAAGTAATGAAGAATGATTTGGAGGAGTTATTTGGGTCCAAGGAGCGTTGGCGTTTAATTAAATTATTTGTTTTGAATGACAGTACTTCTTATTCACTGAAGGATATTGTTGCGCGGAATAAAATGGACTGGAGGAAGGTGCGTAGTATTATGTTACAGTTAAAAAAGGCAAAGTTAATCAAAGAAAGTACTAGAAGAAATAAAAAATTTTATTCCGTTAATCCTGATTTTCCTTTTTTTTCGGAGTTGAAAAAATTGGTAGTGAAGTCTAATATTTATCCGCAGTGTGCTAGTTTGGGGAGAATAAAAAATCTCGGTGATGTGAAGTTGGGGTTGGTAACCGGTATTTTTTTGGATGATTTGAATGTAAAGGTTGATTTGTTGATTGTGGCTGATCATGTCTCCAATGCCAAAATGAAACACTTATTGGAAGACTTGGAGATTGAAGTGGGGAGGGAGATTCATTATTCTTTGATGACTTTGGCAGAATTTAAATATCGTGTTAATATGTTTGACAAATTTATTTTAGATCTTTTGGAGGGGAAGCATGAGATAGTTGTTAATAAAATACAGAATGAAATTCGTATGTTAAAGAGAATAAAGAAAAACAATAATGTTTTTTAAGGAAAAAGTTGGATTATTTGGTGAAACTTTAAAGACAGCAATGTTTTTATTTTGGAAGAGTGGAGTGTTTGTTATTATTGTTGTGGCTTTGGTTGTCAATCTTTTAGAGTGGTTGTGGTTGTGGAAAATGGTTAAAGGAAGTCAGGAGGTGCTAATTACGCATTATAATGTTTTTTTTGGCGTTGATAGTGTTGTGAATGTTGGTGAAAGTGGTTTTTTTTGGAAAATTTTTTTTGTTCCCTTGGGCGGATTGATTTTTATTGTGTTGGGTGCTATAATTAGTGTCGCGTTATTTTTAATGTTGAATTATTCTATTTTGCAGAGTGACAGTTTTTCTTATGTGCCAAAAAAGAATGCTAAGTTGGTTGATAAATTGTCAATTGCTTATTTTGGAGCCAATTTTTTATTATTGGCGACTTTGTTAGTCCAGGTGATTTTATTGGTTTATTTGTTGTCGCTAAAAATTGTGAATTAGTTATTTAAAATCATAAGAATTGTAAATGCATAAAAAATTTTGGCGTTATCCCGATCCGCAAACAAAAGATGTTGTTGAGAGGAGAATTCAACGATTTTGGGAAATTGTTCCCGGTTTTTTGGTTTGGTTTACTTTTATTGGAATGTTTGTTTTTTCTTATTTAATTCCCGCTTGGGTGGCTATGTTTGTGATAGTGTTTGATTCTTATTGGATTTTGAGAACTATTTACATTTCTTCTTATTCTGTAATGGCTTATCGCAAGATGAAGCGGTGGAGCTCGATTGATTGGTTGCATAGATTGAAAGCGGTTTTCAATAGTGATGAATTGGTGAATGAATTGGAGGATGAAATTCAAAATTTGCGTAAAAAAATTTCTCAAAAAGATCTCAGTCGAGAAGAGAGGAAAATGCTAAGGAGTAAATTGACGGAAAGAAAGAATTTTTTGGCGGAGGTTAGGGTTGATTTGGTTAACCGGGATAAATTTTTAAATTGGGAGAAAGTTTATCATGTGATAATGTTTCCAACAGCCATTGAAAAGGCCGAGAGTATTATTCCTTCCATGGAGGCGGTTTTGAATTCAAATTATCCAAAAGATAAAATTATCATTTTATTGGCAATGGAGGAAAGGGAAGAAAGGAAGAGCAGAGAAAAAAAAGAGAGGATTCTTCGTCAGCGTTTTGAGGATAAATTTTTTGCTTTTGTTTCTACTGTTCATAAGGTGAAGGGTAATGAAATGAAGTGTAAAGCTTCTAACACCACTTACGCCGCCAAGGAGATGAAGAAATTTTTAGAGAAAAAAGGTATTCCTTTGGAACATGTTATTTTGTCAAATTTGGACTGTGAATCTCGTATTCATCCAGAATATTTGGCTGCTTTAACTTATGCTTATACAACTGAACCGAAAAGATTACAATATGCTTACCAACCACTGCCTGTTTATCATAATAATTTATGGGATACAATTGCTCCGGTAAGGGTTTTGGTAGCAGGGTCATCTTTTTGGCAAATGGTTGAATCTATGAGACCTGAACATATGGTAACTTTTTCTTCTCATAGTGAAGCGTTTAAAACGATAGTTGATATAAATTATTGGCCGGTGAATGTTATTTCCGAAGATTCTTTGGTTTTTTGGAATGCTTATAATTATTATGATGGTGATTATCAAGTTAGACCGATTTATTTACCTGTTTCAATGGATGCTGTTTTGGCTGACACTTATTGGCATACCATTAAGAATCAATACAAACAGAATCATCGTTGGGCTTACGGGATAGAAAATTTGCCTTTATTGTATAGGGCTTTTCGAAAAAATAAAAAAATTCCTTTTTTTACTAAAGTTAAACATTTATTTAATATGTTGGAGGGGCATTATAGCTGGGCAACTACTTCTTTTGTGTTGGCAATTTTGGGTTGGTTGCCTTTGATTTTGGGGGGGAATAAATTTAACGAGCTTGTTTTGGCGCATAATCTACCCCTGGTTACTCGTTATTTGATGATGATTGCCATGATTGGTTTGGTTGTGTCAATGTTTCTCAATTTATTAACTCTTCCACCGCGACCAAAAAAATATAAAAAACATCGTTATTTTGGGATGATTTTTCAATGGGCTTTGGTTCCATTTATTGCTCCTTTTTTAGGTGCCTTGCCAGCTGTTCATGCTCAAACGAGAATTATGTTGAAAAGGTATATGGGTGAGTTTTGGGTAACGGAAAAAGTAATTAAAGATGATGGTACTCCTTTAAAAGATAAGGAATAAGTCGATGGTTTTTATTTTTTTTCAATCGTTGATTGTAACTTTTTCTTTTTTTTTGATTTTTCTCGCTCTCAATAAGCGGTTTGCTTGGTTGAAATCCTTTAATTTTCGTTGGGGTGGGATGGTTTTGATAATTTCGTTTATTTTTTTGTTTTTCTTGCATCCGGAATTGGAAATAACTAAACAATTTCAAGCTCTTCTTATAGGTTTATTGGCGATTTTGGTTTTTGGTTTAAAGGATGATTATAGTAATCTTTCTTGGGTAGTTCAATTTATTTTTCAGCTTTTTCTGGTTGTTTTGTTGGTTGTGTTTGGTTTTCGGATTGATTTTATTACCGGAATTTTTGGTGAAGTTATCAGCTTGAATTTTTTTTCTTGGCATGGAGTTTCTTTGGGTAGTTTTGTTTTTTTGTTTTTTTGGGTATTAGGTATTATGAATGCTGTAAATTGGTTTGATGGTATTGATTCTTCTTTGGGTAGTGTGGCGATTTTTGCCGGATTGGGATTGTTGTTTGTTAGTTTGTTGCCAGAGGTAAACCAACCGGCAATTGCCATTGTCTCCAGTATTTTTTTGGGTAATATAACGGCGTTTATGTTTTTCAATTTACCGCCCGCCAAATTGATAGCCGGAACCAGTGGCAGTTATTTTGTTGGTTTTTTTTTGGCTGTCTTGGCTGTTATTGCCGGAAATAAAATTGCCACTTTGTTGATTGTTTTGGCATTGCCGTTATTGGATTTATTGGCGGTTGTTATTGTTAGGTTGAAGAATAGACAGTCAATTTTCCAACGAGATGAAAACCATCTGCATCATTTATTGTTAAAGTCGGGCTGGTCGGAGTATCAAGTTTTTTTTCTCTATTCTGTTTTTTTGGGTGTTGTTTTGTTTACTTTTTTCTTGTTGCAGGATAGGTTTTGGAAAGTGTTGTTGTTGTTTGGGGAAATTTTATTTTTAAGTCTGATGCTTGTTTTTATTAGATTTTTTAAATTAAGTAAATGAGATACAATTTTTTTTTCTTGGTTATTTTTCTTTTGTTGTTAGCGGTGTTTTTTCCGGTTTTTTGGGTGGATAAGTTGCAGATTGGGAATCGTGTTTTTGAGGTTGTTATTGTTGATAATGAAGAAAGTCGTTATCGTGGTTTGAGTGGTTATGAAAAATTACCGAATTGCGCGGGTATGTTGTTTGTTCACGATACTCCCGGTCGTTACAAGTATGTTATGCGAGGAATGAAATTTGATTTGGATTTTGTTTTTATAAAAGAAGATGTTGTGATTGATATTGTGAAAAATGTCTCTAAAAATAATCCGCAGAAGATTATAGAGGGAGATGGTTTGTATAATATGATTTTGGAAGTTCCGGCCGGTTGTATTGATGATTTTAATATTAAAGTGAATATGAAAGTAAGACGATTTAGGGAGTTTAGGTTATGAAATTTATTCAGGTAAAAAATAACAGAAAATACATTTGGACAACTCATGCCAAATACAAAATGACTCAATATAATATTGGGGTGACGGTTATTAAAAGAGTTCTCTCCAGACCTGATCGTGTTGAGGAGGGTATAGCCATCAATACTGTTGCTGTGATGAAAGATGTTTCCTCCAAAACAATTGTCAAGGAATTATGGGTGATGTATCAAATGGTTGGCGTGAGAAAGAAAATAATTTCTGTTTGGATTTATCCGGGAAAGACTAAGCCCGGTAGGGAAATTTACATTCCGGAAGATGCTTGGTTGGAAATAAAGAAAGGCCTTTAGAGATAACTTCCAACTTCTTTTTGGTTTTGATAGACTCGGTGATTACCCATTGTTTTTTTGAAGTGGTTCGGAGTCAAATATTGTTAGTTGTGTCGGATTTGTTGCCGGTGTAGGGGTTTTGTGATTAGTGAAGGAGGGTTTATACCTCAATGACTACCGGAATAACCATCGGTCTTCGTTGAGTTTTCTTAAATAGAAAGCTGGCTACATCCTCTCTTATTTGTTTGTTTAAAACATTCCAGTTTAATTTGTTTGTTTGTGAAGAGGAGGTGTTTTTTTCGATGGTTTTGCGAACGACATTTTTTGTTGCGTTGATGAGATCGAAATTTTCTTTAACATGGACAAATCCCCTGGAAGTCACTTGTAAGTTCCCGTTTATTTTTTTGGTTTTTCCATCAATAATAACGGTAATCATAAAAATTCCATCTTCCGCCAACATTTGCCTGTCTCTCAAAACGATATGTTCTACTTCATTAACGCCTAAACCGTCTATGAACACATAGTGAGTCGGAACTTTCTTTTTGAGAATTTTAGCTTTGTTGTTGTGGAGATTGAAAATATTTCCATTGTCTAAAATGAAAATCTGTTCATCTTTTAATCCGATTTCCAAGGCTAACTTGCGGGCTTCTTTTAGAAAGTAGTGGTAAGCGTAGACCGGTAGGTAGTAGTCCGGTTTTACTTCTTTGAGCATAGCCTGGATATCTGAAGCGTTACAGTGTCCGCTAACATGAATATCCATCATATTGCTATGAATGACATTGTCGCATTTTCTGTAAAGATTGTCTTTTAATCTTTGGATGGTGTTTTCGTTTCCCGGTATAATTGAAGAGGAGAATACTATAGTGTCTTCTTTGTTGAGAGTAATGAAACGGTGATTGTCAGTTACAATTTTAGACAGGGCGGCATTGGTTTCTCCTTGTGCTCCGGTACAGAGAATAATAACTTTATCCGAAGGGTAGTTGTGGATGTGTTTTACTTCAATAATCGTTTGCTTGTCAGTTTTTATATAACCAAGTTCTTGAGCAATTTTCATATTGAGTTTCATGCTGTAGCCATCTAGGGCAACCTTTTTTTTGAATTTTTTGGCAATGTCTATGATATTCTTGATGCGATCTATTTGCGAAGAGAACATTCCTATAATTACTTTACCCTTTGCGGTTCTGATTATTTTTTCAAGATTGTCGTACATTACCTTTTCGGGGGTTGGGCTGTTTAGATCGGTCGCTCCGAGACTTTCCAGCATTAAAATTGTTGGGCGTGGTAATTTGGATAAATGTTTGTAGTTCATTGTCCTTTCACCTTTATCGTTACGAGCCACCGTCCAATCCCCGGGATGAATAATTGTTCCTTCAGGTGTTTCCAGTGTAACACCGACAGCATCCATAATAGAATGTTCTATTTTGAAAAATCCTACTTTAAAGTGCCCAAGTTTCAGTGTGTCGTCAATTTTTTTAATTTGTTTAACTTTTATTTTTTTTGAAGATGATTTTTTGTAGTCTTCCATTCGATTTTTGATGAGGGCAATAGTGAAATCCCTACCAATGACCGGAGGATAGTTTAATTCTTCCAATAGAATCGGTGCTGCTCCGATGTGATCGAGATGACCATGGCTAAAAATTACTCCTTTTATTTGTTTTTCCTTTCCTTTTAGGTAGGATATATTTGGAACAATGTAATCAACTCCCGGCATATCTTCTTCAGGGAATTGAATTCCCATATCCAAGATAACAATATCATTCTTATATTCAAATATTGTCATATTTCTTCCAACCTCCTCTTGTCCTCCCAGGGGAATTATTTTTAATCCCTTGATTTTTGTTAGGTCGATTGATTTTGATTGGTTTTTGGAATTACTAAAAGATCTCACTTTTTTTTGAAGTGGTTTTTTTGTGGAAGATTTTTTTTTCTTCTTCTCTCTTTCGGTAGTTGCTTTTTTTTTGGCCAAATCGACATTTACTTTTTTGAGTTTATCTTGACGTTCCTTCATCTTCTTGATGATGTTGTCTATTGCTGATTTAGCCTCTTCTCTCTTTTTTCTTGTCATTGTTTAAGTTAAAAAATTAATTTTAAAGGTCCTTTTTGAATTTTTCAATAATTTCAACCGGACCGGGATTTTTCTGGTATTTTAAAGCCAGATAATAAGTCATCCAGTCAGCTAAGACAATGGATGAAAATAATTTAAAAAATATATTTCCAGATAATATGTCAATAGGTATAGTCTTGATATCTTTGTTGTTTAAAGTTTTATTGATTAGGGGGTATCTTTTTAAATTACTCTTATTGTCGTCCGGGTCTTTGATTATAATAGCTGAGAACCCTGGTTGATTGTCGGTAAATCCGGCTAATTCATTATGGTTGAATTCCGGTATTGTGTTGTAAAAAGCCGGAATTTTGCAATTTTCGTTAAATCGTATTTTCCAAATCATTCCCAAAGCCCGAAATTTTTCCGGCACATAAATGAGAGGCACTTTCCCGAATATTTTTTCCGCTAAGTCATAACCTTGTTTTTCAAGTTCGGGAATTATCTTTTCTAAGTTTTCCGATGCCTCCATAATTTCATTGGTTATATCGGCAATTTTCTTTTCCTTGATCATTATTTGCAGGATGGCGAAAAGGAAGTAACCAATGGCCATTCGAGGTTGAAATAATGGAAATGGTTTTGGTATTTTTATATGCGGGATATTATTTTTTAAGCAAATTTCTTCCACTTTTCCTCCTCCCGACATTCCTATTGTTGGCAATTTGTTTCTTATTCCTTCTTCCAGTGCGTTAATGGTTTCTTCGGTGTTTCCGGAATAAGAACAGATTATATTTAATGTGTTTTGCTCGTATGATTCTGGGGGTAGGTCGTAAAAACGATTTAACTGAAGACTAATTTTAGCATAGTTTTTTTCTTTTGTCAAGAGATAGCTTAAGATTAGTTGTAAAATTTCGCCCGGTAGAGCGCTACCACCCATTCCTGTTAGGATGATTTTTTGGAAATTATCCTTGAGGGGTAGTGTTGCTTTTAATTTTAAGCCGTCTCTAAATTGTTTCGGTGTGGAAATGATTGATTGACGAAAGTCGTGGTATTGTTTTTCGATATTCATTTTTTTTGATAATTTTTTAAAATCATGCTGATTATTTGCTGAATTGGTAATATTTTTTATCTTTTAAGAATTTTTAAAACCATTCCAATGAAGGGAGCGTTTTAAAAAAGTTTCTTTAATTTAATGAAAGTGTCTGTTTTCGCGGTTGTTGGTGACTTATTTTTGTGTTTTATTTGCGCACTCTGGTTGTTTTGGTGTACCAATAGTTGGCATTCTTTAAGCGATCGGTTGTTTTTACGATGGCTTTCGTGGTTTGAACACCGTTGATTTTTTTGCTGATAGTGTAAATGTATTGGGGGGAATAGATGAATATAGCTGGAGCATCTTCCACCAGTTCCTTGCTTACTTCTATGTATTTTTTGTTTTTCTCTTTGCTGTTGGCGGCGGATTTTGACTCTTCCAGCAATTTATCAACTTTCTCGTTGTCGTAAAGCGTGAAATTCATTCCCGGATCTTTTTTTCCGCTGGAATGCCAAAAGAAAAATAAATTCGGATCATTTCCGGAATATTGCAGACCGAACAATAGGGCTTCAAAATTTCGTGGTTTTAGATAATCTTGTTTTATACTTAATCCGTTTTCGCTGGTTATGATTTCCATCTTTATACCTAATTTTTCCCATTGTTTTTTTATTAAGTCGGCGGTTTTGAGTAGACTTTTTGATTCCGTGGTTACCAATTTAATTGTCAGCTCTTGACCGTCTTTTTTTCTAATTTGACTGTTTTTATCTTTTTTCCATCCGGCTTCATCCAATAATTTTTCCGCCTCTTCCGGAGAGTATGTTGTTTTTGTTTGGTCGTAATTGAATTCTTCCGGAATAAATGGTTTGATAAGTGGTGAAAAAATTTTTATTCCATATCCGTGAAAAACTTCCTTGATCAATTCATCGCGATTAGTTCCCAATTGAAGCGCTTGGCGGACTTTTTTGTCGGCTAAGGCGATTGACTTTCCTTGATTGAGGAGTATTGAAAAATATTGGGGGGTGTTGATGGCATAAATCGTGGTGTCTTTTCGTTGTTTCATTTCTTCTATTTTGTCATACTCTAAAAGGGTAAATCCTTGAATTTCTTTGTGATTGTAAGCTTCAATAATTTCTTCTTGATTTTGGTAGAAGTTAAAGATGATTCTATCTAGAAATGGTTTGTGGCCATAATAATTTTTGTTGGCCATAAGTTTGTAGGCGATAATTTCACCTTGGTTATTCTTTTTTATTTCGTCAAATAAAAAAGGTCCGGATCCGATTGGTTTGAGATTTAGATCTGTTAAAAGGAAATTGTCTTCGTTGATATTTTTCCAAAGATGTTTAGGTAAGATTCCAAAAGTCAGTTTGCTTAAAAATGGCGCGTATGGTTCCGACAGACTGAATACAACGGTCTCCTTGTCAGGTGATGAAATCTTGATAGTTTCTTTGTTCCATTCTTTCGCTCCGGATGGATTGTAGTTTGGGTTCTGGAGGAGGTTAACCGTGAAGACGATATCATCTGCCGTTAATTCATGGCCGTCGTGCCATTTGATATTTTTTTTGATGTGGATAGTGTATTGTTTTTTGTCAGATGATATTTGGTAGTCTTTTGTTAAATCGTTAGTTAGTTGTCCATTATTGTTGTAGGTAAATAGTGATGAAAAAACCAGAGACGAAATAGTTTCGTCAATTGGACGAGTGGCCTTGAGGATGGGATTGATGTTTTGGGTGTTCCGGCAGAGTTAATGTTTATTCCTTCAATATATTCTCCGCCGTTGGCAGGAATGGTTTTGGTGACAGATAAGTAATATTTCATTGCCAATCCTCCGAATATTAGCAGTAAAACGGTGACCGCAGAGTATAAGATAACTTTTTCCTTGATATTTAATATTTTTCCAAGGTGTTTTATTTTTTTAAAAAAAGAAATATGCTCTTCTTCGGTTGATGACATAATGATTTGATTATGTTTTTAAATCAAGGGTTTAACTATTTTACTGTTTTATTTCTGATTAAATTTCAAAAACAGTGACTTTTAAATAATTGTTTTTCCAAGAGTGATTGTTTTCTGTTTGGTAAAAATAAAAAATCTTGAAACACAAACACTCTAAGGAATGATGATGATTAAAAAAAGAAATATTTTTTAGTGGGCAGTGCTTAAAATAAAAATTATACCGGCGTTGATTATAAATAAAATTCCCAATATGCCGGAGGCAATTGTTAAGAATTTTTCCACTCCTCGTTTGGTGTGGAAGCCGGAAAAATCACCACCGAATGTTGCTGACAACCCTGTTCCTTTGTTTTGCAATAAAATCCCCAACATTAAAAGGATGGAAATAATAATTTGTGAAACATATAAGAATTTTAGCATTATTTTTTGAAAATATTAGTTAAAATAGAGTTGGTAAAACTGATTGTTATTAAACCAAGGATTCCCGCTAACAGTGAGTTGATTTGAAAAAAGGGAAACAGGTAGCTGGTGAAATACAGCAATACGATGTTAATAATGGCACTAAATAATCCGAATGTCAATAATACTAGCGGTAAAGACAGTAATTTTACGATGGGGCGAATGAATATGTTTACAATTCCCATTACGGTCCCTACTTCCAAAAAACCGATAATATTTGTTTGGATGTTAAATCCCGGAATAAGACGACTGGCAATGTAAAGGGAGAGGGTATTACTAACAATGATAATAATTACACGATAAAGAGTTTTCATTTTAGAAAATATGTGCCACTAATTAAGCAGTTTAATCATATCAAAAAAAAATTATTTGGTCAATTTTTCTTTACAGTGTTGTAATTTCCGTGTATTATGTAGGTATAATTATTGTGTTTTTGTTTATGGAATTGTTAGATATTGTTACCGAGTTTAATGTTTTTTTGGAACAGTATGCGTTGTTTCGAGCTTTTAAATTTGTGATTGGTGTGTACTTGTTTTTCATTGGGTTGAATATTATTTTGTTGCTTTATGTTCTTTTGGTAAAACATGGTTATTGGAATCTTTATTTGTTTGGTCGTGGAATGCCTAAGATGAGAGGGATAATGAAAAAACGCTGGCGGGAGGTGGCGGAAATCATAAATAAAAAAAGAAAGAATGATTATGGTGGGGCTGTGGTGGAAGCAGGTGATATTTTATTTGAAGTTTTAAAAAGAATTGGTTACGCCGGAGAAACTTTGGAGGAACAGTTGGATGGTATGAATGGTTATCATTTGGATAATTTTGATGATGTAAAAAAGGCGAATGAAATTAGAAAAAAACTCTTGACTAATTCGGTGAATGATTTTTCTGAGCGGGATCTTGTGGAGGCTGTTTTGAGTTTTGGTGAGGCGATTAAGGAGATGGAGGCTATTGATGATTTGCTGATAGACAGGGAAGATTTAAAGGAGGGTTCTGAATAAACTTGGTTTGTAAGTTTTTTATAGGGTAGCGGGTTTGATTTCGGTTAATTCAATATTATTGTAAAACACCGGCCGGTGTTTTTTTGTTTGACAATTATTATCTCAACTGTTAAAATGATGGACTGTTATCGGGTTTGAGAATAGGAGGGAGTTTTTAGTTAGAGGCGTATGTTGTATTTGAGAAATATTTTAAAAAACTGGCAAACGGTTGTGGTAACGGTATTTGTTGTACTGGTGGCTTTTTTTATTCAGCAAAATTTTTTTGGAGGTGTTTCTGCGGAGATGCGATTTTTGGTTGTTAGCAGGGGAAGTGATGGAGATGTGAGTGGCAATTCTTCGGAAAGTATGGCAAAAGCAATTACGATTTTGATGGGGGATGATTATTTTCGGAAAAAGTTTTTTAGTGAACATCATTTACCGGTTGATGACTATAAATTCAGTATCCGGAGTTTGAAAAATACAAGTGTGGTTGTTATCAGAGCTGAAGGACGAGATAGGGAGAAAGTGATTAGATTGTTGAATGATTTTTATGTTTTTTTTGAGAAAGAATTTAGAGAGTCTTATAGTTCCTTTGGGGGTGTTGATATTTATCGTTTGATTCATCCGAAAGTAATCGGTTTATTGGATAGATTGTTGGAAGTTTTGAGAATTGGCGGAGTTTTTGGTTTATTGTTTGGTTTTTTATTGGCCGGTTTTTTTGATTTGCGTTTGGTTATTTTTTCCGGAAGGGGTGTTTCGGGGGAGGCGGATTTAATCAGGAAAAAGATAGAGAAGGAATTACGGAGAAGGGGCGGATCTTCCGTTGACTTGGTGAGAGACTATGTTGATGATTATGATTTTTCTTTGGTGAAGGGGTCTGACGAAAAGGATTTGAAGGACGATTTGCAATTAGATGATTCGGCGCTTGTTGCAAAGAAGAAGTCTCGTAAAAAAGATAAGAGTGATTTGGATAGGAAAGGGAAAGATTTGTTTAAGAGAAAAAAGAAAATAGCGAGGGTTGAATTTGGTGGTCCTCATTCGATTTTGAGAAAGGCGGATAATTTGGATGATAGTGATAGTAAATTGATAAATGGAAGTGTTTTGTTTGGGGGAGGTGAAATTAAAGGGAAAAAATATGACTGGAAGAAAAAAGACGAGAAGATAGAACCGAAAAGAGGTGAGAAGGAGGATGATAATGAAGAGATGAAAGAGATTAAAGAGCGATTAAATAAATTGTTGAGAGGAGAGAGTTTGGATTAATTTTTTTGATTGACTTTTTCGAGAAAAATTGCTATATTTTGAAGTGAAGTTTTGGCCCGTTCGTCTAGCGGCTAGGACGCTGCCCTCTCACGGCAGTAACAGGGGTTCGATTCCCCTACGGGCTACTGAATATGATGGGGAATATTTAATGAAGACAGGTGCTTTTTGAATTTCTTGCAGTTTAAACGATTCTTAAAATTGCTTGTTGGATTTTGTAAAATGAAAAATAAATTTTTCACTGTCGGTTGTTTTGAAGTAATCGGAGATTGAAAAATAAAAACATGAAAAATAAATATGAAATAATTATTCATGGACGAGGCGGACAAGGAGCTAAAACAACCGCTGAACTTTTGGCTCAAGCCGGTTTGTTAGTTGGTAAATTTGTGCAGGCCTTTCCCGAATTTGGACCGGAAAGGAGTGGTGCTCCCGTGCGAACTTTTGTGCGAGTAGCCGATCAATTTATTCGTTCGCATGAACCGATTGTTTCTCCGGATGCCGTTCTGATACTGGATGATGGTCTATTAAATACTCCTAAGGTAAACCAAAATATTCATTTGGCGAAAATAGTTATTGTTAACAGTATTAAACCTGTTGATGAATTGGGGGAAATTTTGAATGGTAATAAGCGATTCAAGGAGGAGTTTGGTGGAGAAGTGGTTTCGGTTGATGCTAGTGGGATTTCTCGGGAAATTATTGGTGAAGATCGTCCCAATACGGTGATTTTGGGTAAATTCACCGGAATGACCGGTGTTGTAACTACGGAAGATGTGGTGACTGTTTTTCGCAAAAAATATCTTTCAAAAATTGGCGAGGAGATGACAGAGAAAAATGTTTTGGCCATTAGAAGTGCGGAGGGGGAGTGAAGTTGAATTATCGTTTTGGAGGGCTATGGTTGTTTTTTGGGAGATGTGGTTGTGATGATTTATTGAGGTAAATTTTTAGAAACATGAAGCAAATTATAAAAAATGATTCAAAAAATTATCCCAAAACAGGAGATTGGAAGTCGAAAATTCCAATAGTTTCCGATAAATGCACCGGCTGTGAGACTTGTGTCAGGCATTGTCCGGAAGCAACGATGTTTATGGGGGAAATCAAGGGAAAAAAACGAGCGGGAGTAAATTATGACTTTTGTAAGGGTTGCGGTGTTTGCGCGGAGGTTTGTCCGGTAAAGGCGATTAAAATGAAGAATAATAATCCTTAGAGAGGGTGTTGAATTGTTTTTAGAGAAGGGTATCGTTTGGCGATGGTTTTGCGTAATTGTTTGTTGTTTTTGGGTGGGAATGACATTAAGAATGTTTTTAGTCTGTATATTGAATAAAGACTTAAGGTTAAGAGTTTTAAAAAATAAAAAATGCAAGATGCTACATTAAAGGATAATTGGCAAGTGTCAAACAGAAAGTTGGCTCTTACCGGTGGGTATGCTATTGCTGAGGCTTTGCGACAAATCAATCCGGATGTAATGGCTGTTTACCCCATTACTCCGCAAACGCCGATAATTGAATCGTTTTCTAAGAAAGTGGCGGACGGTTTGGCGCAAACGAAGATGATTCAAGTTGAGTCGGAACATAGCGCTATGAGCGCTTGTATTGGCGCTTCCGCTTCGGGCGCCAGGACGATGACCGCTTCCAGTTCGCAAGGGATTATGTATATGATGGAGGTTATTCCGGTGGCGGCGGCGATGCGTTTACCTATTGTGATGATAGTGGCTAATCGGGCGATTTCAGGAATGATAAATATTCATAATGATCATTCTGATGCGATGGCGATGAGAGATTTTGGTTGGGTACAGATTTTTTCTGAAACTGTTCAGGAGGCGTATGATAATGTTTTTCTGGCTTTGAGGATTGCGGAAGAGGCGAAGTTGCCGGTTGCTCCAAATTTGGATGGGTTTTTTATTACTCACAGTGTAGAAAATTTAAATTTATTGTCCGACGAAACGGTTAGAAAGTTTGTTGGGGAATATCAACCGGAAACCTCTCTTTTTGATTTTGACAATCCGGTTACTTATGGCGCTTTGGCGTTGCCGGATAGTTATATGGATATTAGGTTAGAATTGGATGAGGCGATGGATCGGGTGCCAAGTGTTTTTAAAAGGGTGGTTGATGATTTTGCTGAGATTTCCGGACGGCAGTATGATTTTATTGAGGAGTACAGAACGGAAGGGGCGGAAAAAATTGTGGTGGCTATGGGTTCCGTTGCCGGTACAATTAAGGATGCTGTTGATAATTTACGGGAACGGGGTGAAAAAGTCGGTTTGGTAAAAATAAAATTATTTCGACCTTTTCCTTACGAAAGGGTTGGGTTGGTTTTGAAAAATGCTCGGGAAATAATTGTGATGGACAAAAATTTATCTATTGGCGGTCGGCAAGTTTTAGAGAATGACATTGTTCAAGCGGTTGGTTCAAATGAAGGGGTGCGTAGTGTGGTTTATGGACTCGGAGGGAGAGATGTTTTTGTGAAGGAAATAGAGGAGATACTTGGTGGTAATTGATTATAGATTTTAATTTGGTGTTTGTTGATTAAAGGCAAGACAGTTTGTTGGTAAATTATCTCAATCTTTGGTTGGCGATTTTAAATAATTAAATTAAATGATAGTTGAATTGTATGGATTTGAGTGTATTTAAGGGAGAATTGAATGGTATTGGCAGAAAAGAAGAAAGAAAAGAGAGAGCGGAATTACTTGTTTTACCAACGATTTACCCCATGAAACATTCTTCACTTGAGGACCCTCTTGAAAGTGGTTCAATGCTGGGAAGTTTTAGAGATCTATTGGAAGGAGAAAAAAGTTTAAAGAAATATATTGAAGATAGGTTAAAAGAGAAACGCGGTTTAGCTGTTGGTGTAGAATTTGGAGGAGATGGTGAAAGCGTTTTTAGGGATTTTTCTAAAAATTTTTTTCACAAATCAGTCGGAGTATGTTTAGAGAGGTATGCCAATACGCCAAATGATATATCAATGCTTACAAATTTTAACGGTAGTGATACTACACATTATATCTTAACCGGTGATATGTTTACGGAGGAGGTTTATGAAAAATTGGCTAGTGATATTGGTGTAAAAAAGGTGGATTTAATTTTAGAAAGAATGGCTGCCGGTTTGTTAACAGTATCGGAAATACCCCTTGACAACATTAAAATTTTTAAAAAATGGTATGAAATGTTAAATGTTGGTGGCCTGATGTTTGTACAAGTTCCTAATGAATTTGGTGATATCCTAAAAAGATGGGTGGACTTCGTTAAGAAAAATCATAAAGAAACATTAAGTGTTGGTTGTGCTGATGATGGATGTGGTTTTGGTGTAAAAGTTGTACGAGTGCACAAGTTAAACAGTGGGGCTCCGGACAAATTGCCGTTATTTGAAAATAATTAAGTTAAAAAACAAATCAATGAATAAATTAAAATTCAAAGCCATAGTTTCCAGTCTGTTATTGATTACATTTTTAGTCGTTGCAATAACAGGTATTGGACTATGGTTAGCGCCAAGCGGACGAATTGCTCGTTTGGAAAATTGGGAGTTTCTGGGAGTCTTTGATAAACATCGTTTGGAAAATTTGCATACCAGGTTTGGTTTTTTAATGGTGGGATTGATTTTAATTCATTTGTTTCTCAATTGGAAGATGTTTTTGGGGGAGTTAAAAGTTTTATTTGGAGTTAAAAGGGAGAAGTGAATTGAACGGCGAAAAGGTGTGTTTCCGAGTTTTCGCGGATAAGTGGGGTTTTGTTGAGATTTTATCTGAAGATTGTTGGACCGGTTTTTGTCTGGTTGATTGGGTTTTGAGAAAAAAGGCGCTCGGTTGTAATAATTAGACTTAAATGTTAGGTCAATTGAATTAATGAAAATAGCTTTAGTACATGATTATTTGGTGCAATATGGAGGAGCGGAAAGGGTGTTGGAGGCTTTTGTGGAGATTTGGCCACAGGCGCCGATTTATACTTTGATTTATGATCGAGAAGCGGTGCATAATCGTTTTGATAAAAATGAGGTGCGTACTTCTTTTTTGCAAAAAATTCCTTTTGCTCGGAAGCATCATCGTATCTTTCCTCCTTTGATGATGTTAGCTATTGAGCAGTTTAATTTTGATTATTACGATGTTGTTCTGTCTGATTCTTCAAGTTTTGCCAAAAATATAATTACCAATTCCAACACTTTGCATATTTCTTATTGTCATACCCCGATGCGTTATGGTTGGGATGATTGTCAGTATTATACTCAGGAATATAATTTTCCGAATATTGTCAAGAAGACGAGTCCTTTTTTGATGAATTATATTCGGATGTGGGATTGGCAAGCCACTAATGGTGTGGATAAATTTATTGCCAATTCAAAGTTTGTGCAAGGCAGAATAAAAAAATATTACAACAGGGATTCAGTAGTTATAAATCCACCAGTTTTAGTGGATAAGTTTCAAATTTCGGAAAAAGTTGAAGATTATTTTTTGTTGGTGGGGCGAATGATGAAGTATAAAAAAATGGATTTGGTAATCAGAGCTTTTAATGAAATGAAGTTGCCTTTGAAAGTGGTTGGTAGGGGAATGGAGCTCAAAAATTTGAAAAAAATAGCCGGTCCGACTGTAGAGTTTTTAGGGAGAGTTTCCGACAGGGAGTTGGCGGGGGTTTATTCTCGGGCACAAGCTTTTCTTTTTCCTCAAGAGGAGGACTTCGGAATTGTAGCTATTGAAGCACTGGCTTCCGGGCGTCCGGTAATCGCTTATCGCTCCGGAGATGTTCAGGAAAATATTGAAGATGGGAAAACGGGTATTTTTTTTGAAAGGCAGACAGAAGATGATATTATTAAAGCAGTTAAAAAATTTCAGCAGATTGATTTTGATAAAGAATATATTCGTCAACAGGCCTTGAGATTTAATAAAGAGATTTTTAAAAAAGAGATTAAGAGAATTGTTGAGAAAGCAGTGGTTGAAAAACAGGACACAATGAACAGGAATTGTTTAGTATTCGGTGTTTAGAATATTTTAGGAGAATTTAAAATTTGTTCATTTTTTAAAAAAATCCCAATGATAACTATACAATTATTCAATTGAATAGTTGTATGGTTATGCAGTTGTATGGTTATATAATTAAGTGGCTGGGTAGCTGAGTGATTAAGTGAGTGAATAATTGTCTATTTTTTTCTGAGTGCTATACTATAAATAACAAATTTATAAAATTTATAAAATAAAATGATAGGTAATTGACGGCAGATGGTGAAAAATATTTTTAAATGGTTTCATTAAATGTTTTAAAGAAAAAATAAAAAAATAAAAATGAAAGGGCTTAAGGATGTTAAAATCAAAAATAGAAAAGTAATTTTAAGGGCGAGTTTGAATGTTCCCTTGGATTTGGAAACCGGTAGAATTTTGGATGGCACCAGATTGGAGGCCAGTATTTTTTCGATGAAATATATTTTAAAACAAAAACCAAAGATGTTGTTGGTTGTTTCTCATTTGGGACGACCGGAGGGAAAGCGGGTGTCGGAGTTGTCTTTGAGTTTGTTAGTTGAGCCTCTGGAAAAATTATTGGATAGAAGAGTGATTTTTGTGGAAGGTTTTGAGAGACTGGAAGCCATTAGACGAGCCGGCGTTTTTGACAATGAGGCGGTTTATCTTTTTGAGAATCTTCGTTTTTGGTCCGGAGAAGAGAGTAATGAAAAGGGTTTTGCCAGGGAGTTGGCCGGTGGGTTTAGTGTTTTTATTAACGATTCTTTTTCGGTTAGTCATCGACAACATGCTTCTTTGGTGCGAATTCCTGAAATTATCAAGGAAAAAGCGATGGGATTGTTATTTCAGGAGGAATATGACAATTTATCGGTTGTAAGAAATAGGCCGAAAAAGCCGGCAGTGGCGATAATTGGTGGGGCGAAGGTAAAAACAAAACTTCCGGTGATTAAAAATTTATTGAAAAAATATGACAAGATTTTAGTTGGAGGTAAGGTGGCGAATGAGATTTTGGATAAAAAAATCAAATTTAGTGAAAAAGTTTTATTGCCGGATGACTTTGCTCCCGTGGATAGGGCGGAAGAGCGATTGGACATTGGTCCGGTAACGGTTTTAAATTTTAAGGAGGAAATAAATAAAGCTAAAAGTGTTGTTTGGAATGGCCCCGTAGGTAAATTTGAAGAAGAAGATTCTGCCGGTGGGACGAAGGAGTTGGTACGAACTTTAGCTGAATTGGAGGGGTTTGTTTTGATTGGAGGCGGAGAAACAATAGAAGCGGTTAAAAAATTTGGTTCTTTGGAGGATTTTGACTATGTTTCCAAGTCCGGAGGGGCGATGTTGGAATTTCTCGCCGGCAAAAAACTGCCCGGTATCGAGGCCTTGAAATAACCAACGACAAAACTTAGTCTAGTTGTGAGGGGGTTGCTTGATTTCTGGGGTAGATGTGATAAGATGGAGGTGTGAAAGGTGTTGAATTTGTTCGAAAAGAAGAGGGTTTTGTGTAAGTTGGTGTTACCTTGGTGTGCGTTTTTGGTTTGTTGGTAGGTGGTATCGAAAGGGAGTTGCTTGTTTGGTGGTGTATATTCGGAGATCGTCTAATGGTAGGACAGCTGGTTCTGGTCCAGCCGATTGGGGTTCGAGTCCCTATCTCCGAACAGATATCAAATTTGGTTGGCTTTCGGGGTCGTTTCTCTGTTTGTGTGTATTGTTTTTGTGTTTCGTGGTGTTTCTATTTTTTAACAATAAATTAATTAATAATTAAAAATAAAATTATGACAATAGGTTTGGTGTTTTTGGGTTTGGCGGTGGTTTTCGTGGGATTTTTGATTGCCACTTACAATGGATTGGTTAAATTGAAGAACAGGGTGAAGGAAGCTTGGTCTGATATTGATGTTCAATTAAAAAGACGGTACGATTTGATTCCGAATTTAATTGAAACGGTAAAAGGGTATGCCAAACATGAAAGTGAGACATTTGAAAAGGTTGTTGAGGCCAGAACGGCTGCGATGAATGCTCAGAGTAGTGGTAATGCTAAAGAGCAAGCGGAGGCGGAAAATATGTTATCATCAACATTAAAATCAATTTTTGCTCTAGCGGAAGCTTACCCGGATTTGAAGGCCAATCAAAACTTTTTGGAATTGCAACGGGAGTTGACTGATACGGAGGATAAAATTCAGGCGGCTCGTCGTTTTTACAATGGTAATGTGCGAGATTTTAATACTAAAATTGAAATTTTTCCGAATAATTTGATTGCCGGTTTATTTTCTTTTAAGAAGTTTGAATTTTTTGAAGTTGGAGAGGAGAAGGAAAGAGAAAATGTTAAAGTACAATTTTAGAATTCGTAAGATTTGTTGGTTGGTGTTATGACTGCTTATACTCAAAAAGATAGAAATATAAGATTGACTTGGTTTTATTTGAGTGGTTTTTTGGTTTTTGTGATCGGAATTGGTTGGGTGTTTGCTCAAGCGTTTGGCAACTCAACGATTTTGTATGTTGCGGTTGGTTTTGCTCTTGTAATGAATTTGATAAGTTATTGGTGGAGTGATAAGATTGTTTTGAAAATGAGCGGAGCCCATGAATTAAAACCGGAGCAAGGGCCGGAAGCAAGGGAGATTTATCGTTTGGTGGAAAATTTGGCGATTACCGCCGGATTGCCGACTCCGAAAGTTTATTTAATTAATGATTCGGCATTGAACGCTTTTGCTACCGGTCGGGATCCGGAGCATGCTGTGGTGGCGATGACTACCGGTATTGTAGAAAGATTGGAAAAGAGAGAGTTGCAAGGTGTTTTGGCACACGAGTTGTCACATATTGGCAATCGGGATATTTTATTGAGTACGGTGGTGACTGTTTTGGTTGGTTTTGTGGCTATTTTAGCGGATATGTTTAGACATTCCATGTTTTTAAGGAGAGGGGATGATAATGAGAATCAGGCCGGAGGAGTCTTTGTTTTAATTGGATTGGTACTTTCCTTATTGGCTCCGATTTCAGCCACTTTAATTCAATTGGCGATTTCGCGTAAGAGGGAATTTTTGGCGGACAGTTCAGGTGCTTTGTTGACAAGGTATCCGGAGGGATTGGCCAGCGCTTTGGAGAAGATTAGCGCCGACCCTCAGCCATTAAAAAAGGTGAACAAAGCCACAGCTCATATGTTTATTGCCAATCCTTTTAAGGGTAGGAAAATGATGAATTTATTCAGCACTCATCCGGATATTCGGGAGAGGATTAAAAGGTTGCGGGAGATGGATGTTTGAGTCTGTCGGTGGAATATACTTGAAATGAAGATAAAAAGATAAGTCAGTTTTGTGGCGAAATGAAAAAACAGTAGTTTTTTTAGAGAGAAGTGAGACATTTAACTGGGCGATGAAAAAGATGTGACCACCGTTTTTGGAAAAACAAGTCAGTTTCGTGGTAGAAAGTCGGATTGGCAAAATCTTGAATTGTAAATTCTAAATCATTCTATCTCAGTTGCAGATTGTTAATTTTAAATTAATTTTAACCACTTTTCAATTAATGTTAGAGCAAAAAGAAGGATCGAGACATTCTGTTGCTATAGATAAGATGCGGCAAGCTATTAATGATTTTCAGAGGAAATATAATTGGATTTTTGGTGATTTGGGTTCCGGTGTGGATAATTGGAGCGCTGTTTTGGCGCCGTTACTTTCTTCTCCCAAACAAATAAAGTTTTTTTTGGGGCAAGTTGTGCGATTGGAGTCTGATTTATTCGAGAGTGATGATAGGACTTTTTTCTCTACTTTCTTAGGTGATGATCGCATTTTAATGGATAATGAGAAGGAGTTATTGAAAAATGTTATTCCTAAAATCAAAAGTAAGTATGACGCTGACAATTATTATCGGCAAATGATTGATAGCTTTCTTGATGGTAAGGAAGATGATCGTCAAAGAGAAAGATTGAAAAATCTTCTTGAGAAATATGTCGCGATTGAGTTAGAAGAAGTTGGTATTAATTCGATGGAGAAAGTGCCAACTGGTTACGAAAGAAATTCTTTAGTGAGACAGTTGGTAGAAAATGTTCCCAGTGGAATTTATTCTATGCCTATTTGGAGGGAATTGTCTGAAGAGGACCGGTATATGTTAGTCGATGAAGTTTTGGGAGTTGTTACGAGTAATCTTTCTTAGGATAAAGTGAAGAAAACTAACGGAATTCTTTTTGGAAAAAAATAATTTGGTGACTTGCTTTTGGAGATAGTTGTGTTATATTATTATTGGTGTTTATAATAATTAATTATAATTATGTTATGAATGATGAAAAAAAGGTTGTCTCTTCAAAAGGAAAAAGTATAAATGAAGAGTTGAAGGAAGTTTCAAAACTTATAACCGGAAAGAGATTGTATATGGTAGCTGTTGTATTGGAAGGGTTTTTTGCTATTCCAGTGGTTGGAGGATTGATGATTTTCAGTAGCGCATATGTTCTTTTAGTGGTGGCTTTCCTTTTACATTTGTCTGCTTTGATTTTTGGAAAAGATGAAAATTTATTTAAACTAGCTCCCGTTTTCGGTATGATAGCTAGTATTTTGGGATTTATACCCGGACTTGGTTGGGTTTTGCACGTAATAACATTCTGTTTGTATTTGTATGCTATTCTCTCCAGACAGCAGGTGGAATCTATCAAAAAAACCGTTTCGGATGTTGTGACGAAAGCGGAGAAATCAGATGATAACAGTTCAAAGAAAGTGGAAAGCGATAAATAGACTTGTTAATCAGAGAGGAACGAAAGTTGAAGTAACGGTAGTCAGGTTGAAAGGTATTTGGAGTTCGGATTAATATTTTGAAAAACAAACAATCTTGAGGGGTTGTTTGTTTTGTTGTATAATGAAATTAGCAAGGGATTTGAAGGAAATAAAAACAAAAATAAATGGAATTATGAAAAAAACAAAAATAGTGGCAACTATTGGTCCTGTTTCGATGTCAAAAATAAAATTAAAGAAGATGGTTCAGGCGGGGATGAATGTTTGCCGGTTAAATTTTTCCCATAGTGATCATTTTTGGCATAAAAAAGCCATTGCTAACATCAGATCGGTAGAAAAAACATTGGGCAAGAAAATTGGCATTTTGGCTGATTTACAAGGACCGAGAATTAGGATTGATCAAGAAAAGTCTGTTGTGGTAAAGATGGGGGAAAAAGTTTTTCTCACGAGTCGAGGTGAAAACAAAATCGGTCGTTATCGAAAAGTAATTTTTTTGGATTGGGTGCATTTTTGGCAGTATTTAAAGCCCGGAGATAAGATTTTTGTTGAAGATGGCAGGATTCAGTTAGAGGTGATGGAGGTTTTGTTAAATGGTTGTGTGACTGAAGTTGTGATGGACGGAGAAGTAAAGCCTCGTAAGGCGGTAAACATTCCTGCCATTTCAAAATATATGAAAACTTTGACGGATAAGGATATTGCTGATTTAGAGTTTGCTGTTCGTCAAAAGGTTGATATGATTGCCTTGTCTTTTGTGGCCAGTGATTCGGATTTGAAGCTTTTGCGACGGTTAATTAAATATTATGTGGAAAACAAGAAAATAAAGTGGACTCGCAAGGGCGGTTATGGTCAGTTGACACGGGGGAAAGCGGAGGGGGTGACCGGTGGTTATTTTCCTTGGATTATTTCTAAGATTGAAAGGGCGGAGGCGATTAAAAATTTGAATAAGATACTTAAGTTGTCTGATGGTGTGATGATTGCTCGCGGTGATTTGGCTATTGAAATGCCACAGGAGAAAGTTGCTTTATTGGAATTGGATATTTTACGGAAAGCCAGAAGGTTGCGAAAGCCGACTATAGTGGCTACGCAAATGTTGGCTTCAATGGAAGAGGAGAATAGGCCGACCAGGGCGGAGATTGCTGACGTTACTGGTGCGGTGATTAATCACACTGATGCAGTTATGTTGAGTGGAGAAACGGCAATGGGCAAGTATCCCGTATTAACGGTGGAAACAATGGCAAAAATTATCGTTGCTACGGAAAAGAGTAAATATAATGATGTTTTTTTGCGTAAGACGAAGTTTGCCAAGTTGATTTTTGGGGAAAATTATTTTAAAAATAGAAAAAAAATAAAACAAAAAACAGCGAAAGATTTGAAAGAGCTTTTGCGTTTTAGTTCATTGAGACAAGAGAGATTGAGGTTATTCTTGAGCAAGAGGTGTGAGAACGATTTGGGTAAAGCGACTTTGGTTTGGGGGGTTGAATGAGTTGTTTGGTTGTTAAAATAACAGTTTGTTCGGTGAGTTTTTTTTGTTTGATTTTTTTTGGCAAATGATGTAACCTGAAGGAGTTGCCGGGAGGGAGCTTGAGGTTTGATAGGAGGGAATAAGAATTAATTTTAAGATTATGAAGATTAAATTTATTGAAAGCGTTGATCGAGTGAGTGGTAAAAGAAAAGTTACGGAAATTGTTTTAAGAAATAATTTAAAGAAAGATAGATTTGTTTTGAAGAGAGGAAAAGAGTTGTTAGAAATTGGTATTGGGAAGAAAAAAGAAATTAACAGACGACGTTGGATTATTTTGGTGCGAAAAATTGTTCGTTTGGCGAAAAGTTTTAATTTGAAGAGAATTTTGTTGCGGTGGGATGATTTAATTGATTTCCCGAATTTAACAAAAGATGATTTGGGGAGGTTGTTTGCGGAAGCGGTCTTGATGGCTGATTATGATTTTCGTAGATACAAGAAAGAACCAAAGAAGGGTTGGAGTGATTTGGAAGAGATGTTTTTATTAGGAGTTGATGATGATTCGCGAAAATCTTTTAGGAAGGGGGAGATTGTAGCCAAGAGATTGAATTATGCCAGAGAGTTGTCAAATATTTCCGGGGGTGATTTGACTCCCGTTAAGTTGGTTAGAGAAATTGAGAAAGTTATAAAAGGGACGGACATTAAGTTGAGAGTTTTTGGTGAGAATGATTTACGAAAGATGAAAATGAATGGTATCTTGGCAGTTGGTCAGGGAAGTCAAGAGCCTTCGCGATTTATTGTTATGGAATATAAGAAGGCAAAAAACAAAAAGGAGAGACCGATTGTTTTAGTGGGGAAAGGAGTCACTTTTGATAGTGGTGGAATAGATACAAAGCCCCATCCTCATGGTTTGGATATGATGATGGATATGAGCGGAGCGGCTTCTGTTTTGGCGACATTGTTGGCTTTGAATGATTTGCGTGTTAAGAAAAATATTTTTGTTTTAATTCCGGCAGTGGAAAATATGCCTTCCGGATCAAGTATGAGGCCGGGAGATGTTATTAAAATGCACAATGGTTTACATGTTGAAATAGGTCATACCGATGCCGAGGGAAGATTGATTTTGGCCGATGCTTTGTCGTATGCAGAAAAATTTAAACCGCAAATGGTGATTGATGTTGCTACATTGACCGGAGCGGCAGTGGTGGCTTTGGGTACAAAGGCAACGGCTTTGATGACCAGAGATGAAAAATTGGCTCAAGATATTCTTGAAGTATCGGAGAAAACCGGAGATTATGTCTGGCGTTTGCCTCTTTGGGAGGAATACGAAAAGGATATTGTTGCTACCAGAGGTGACATCGCTAATGTAAATACTAAAGCTAAGTCTGGCGGGGGTGGTGCGATTACGGCTGGTATTTTTCTTTGGTATTTTGCCAAAAAACATCGAAAATGGGCTCATTTGGATATAGCGCCACGAATGGTTTCCGGTCCTGAAGAACAGTTAGGTAAGGGTGCCGGCGGACCGGCTGTGCGATTATTGGTAAAATTGTTGGAGGATTAATTTTAGTGAAAGTTGTTGGGAGTTTTTTTGTTACTTTGTTATCCGAGCGATAAATTCAATCCCTCCCTTTTTTCACATAACTGAGCAAGGTGTAGATGTGACAGCCGATACAAAAACCAAAAATCGCTTCTAACATGACAGCTATTCCGAAAGCGGTGAATATTATTTGGTAAGCTGAAAAAGATTTGGTTTGCAGAGCGATGATTAGAAATGTGGTGAAGAGTAGTCCCAGACGGGCGGCAAATCTTTTTGGCGCTGCTCCGATTGGTTTCGGTTTAATGTGTAAGAGATGTAGAATGGTTCGGGATAGTTTTGCCAGTATGCTAAAACGAATATTAAAAGAGCGAGCTAAGAAATCCTGAAATAAAAAAAGCAGTAAAAGTATTTTGGTTGTTGAATAAGTTGGTGATGGGGGTTGGTGGCTGATTATCAGTAAAATTATCACAAAAAGACCAACGAGTTGCGAGGTGTGTTTATCAATGGTTTTTTTGCTTATCGGGCAAATAGTTTTCATTTTATTTTTGTTTAATTGATTATTTTAATTATATAATATTTTTTCACGGGATGCAAAGTTGGAGTAGAAAAGATGCAGTTAAAGCGTTCTTCTTTGTTTTTTCTTTGATTGGCGCATTATTTTTTTGGTTTGCAGTGAAGGCTTTATCGGAAGCCGTTTCGGTTTATGGTTGGTCGGGGATTATTTTTAGTTTTTGTTCTTTTTTTGTCAGCTGGTCTTTAGTTGTTTTGTTGGAGTCATCAAGAAAAAATATTTTTTTGTTGTCTTTGCTTATTTCTTTGATGTCGCTGTTTGTTTTTTCCGGTATTTTTATTTGGCTCTCGGTGTTGCCGGCGATTTTGTTTTTCTATTTGTCCGGAATGATGATTTACAGTCGTTTGAGAGAAAGAATTAAGTTTGATGTTTTTACGAGTTTGTATTTTGCTAAGCGAGTTTTTGTTTTAGCGGTGATGGTTGTTGTTGTGGGAGGGTTTTTGTTGCCGATTACTTTAAAAGGGGAAAATGCTTTTTTCCCTCAGTTTAAAATAACCAAGCGACAGATTGGTTTACTGCGAATGGTGATACCTTTCTTTGATAAGAATGTGAGTAGAAATGATTTGTCTGTTATGACTGTTGATCAATATATTTTAAAACACCAGAAAGATGTTTTGGCAAGAGGTGGTGATTATTCTGTTTTAATGGGAGGAGAACAGAAAATGGTCTTGGAAATGGAGCGACGTAGTTTGTCTGAGGTTGTTGGTCGTACTTTGCATGGTAATGAATTGATAATGGATGTTTTTGTAGAAATTATAAATAAAAGGATTAACGATTATTTTAATATAAATTTAACAAACAGAATGGCGACTTTGAAAGGCTTGTTTGTGTTGATTTCCGCTTTTGTGGTTTATTCCATCGGTTCTTTTCTAGTTTCTCTTTCGACTTTTGTGGTTGCTTTCATTTTTAAGGTTTTATTGTGGAGTGGTCTGCTTAAGATAAAATTAAAAACTGTGGAGGCGGAAGTTATTGAGTAAACAATGAAGAATAAAAAGTAAAATACATAGTTATATGCAGTTAGTTTTTTTGGATACTGAAACGACCGGTAATGATGTAACTAAAGATAGACTTTGTCAGATTTGTTATAAATTTGAGGATAAAAAAAATGAAGACGGAGTCGTATTAAAAAAAGGGGAGATTGTTACCAAGAATTTTAAACCACCGGTGCCTATTTCTATTAAGGCGATGAGTGTTACCAATATTACCAATAAAATGGTTGAAAACGAAGAACCTTTTCAGGGAAGTGAAACGGCGAAAAATTTACAAGCCATTTTGAGAGAGAATATTTTGGTTGCTCATAATGCCAAATTTGATATTGCGATGTTAAATGCGGAGGGAGTAGAGGTGCCGAGGAGTATTTGTACTTTGAGATTAGCGAGATATTTGGATTCGGATTGTGAGATACAAGAATATTCTTTGCAATTTTTGCGTTATTATTACGAGGTGGAATTAGATGTTGTTCCTCATAGCGCGGAAGGAGATGTTTTGGTTTTGGAGGCCGTTTTCAATCATTTATATAAAAAGGCGGAAGAAAAAGCGAATTTTGATAAGGGGGAAAGTTTCGAGAAAAGGCGAGAAATAATTATAAAGAGAATGTTGGAAATTTCTTCTCAGCCCTCTTTGATTAAAAAATTTGTTTTTGGCAAGCACAACGGAGAGATGGTTGCTGACGTGGCTAGAACTGATCGTCCATATTTGGAGTGGTTATTTAAAACCAAACAGGAAGAAGGTGACGAAGATTGGGTTTATACTTTGCGTCATTTTTTGGGGAGGTAGTTTGAATCTTTCCATATGGAATTTAAACTTTTGTTTTGTTTGGCCAGATATTTTGATTTCTAAGAATCAGTGAATTCTGGACTTTATTTATCTTTTTTGTTAGACTGATGGTGTAATAATTTAAAGTAATCGCATCGTGTAATTTACAAAAAGAGAGGTAGGTTGCGCGAGCTTTTATCGTGCTTTATGTTGAATCAAATTCGCGAAGACAAACTTCGTAAATTGAGGAATTTTCAGGAAGCGGGAATTAATCCTTTTCCATCCGGTCATTTTGAAAAAAAAGACATCAAAATCGTTATACAAGATAAGGAGGCGGGAAAAAAAGTGAAAGTCGCCGGACGGATTGTTCTGATGCGAGTAATGGGGAATATCGCTTTTTTGCATTTGCAAGATGAAAGTGGACGGGGGCAAGTTGTTCTAAACAAAAAGGAGTTGGAAGTTTTTACTACTGACAAGGGGACGGAAATCAATTATAAATTTTGGACAAAAAATTTAGACCTTGGTGATTTTATCGGGGTGGAAGGTGAGCGGTTTGATACTCAAAAAGGAGAGCCGTCGGTCTTGGCCAAAAGGATAACTTTATTGAGTAAATCAATTTTACCTTTACCGGATAAACACAAAGGATTGGCGGATGAAGACGAGCGTTTAAGAAAACGATATTTGGATATTGCTTTAAATCCGGACTTGCGAGAACTATTTAAACGACGCGCTAAATTTTGGGAGGCGATGCGGACATTTATGAAAGAAAGAGGATTTTTTGAGGTGGAAACACCGTCTATTGAAGTAACTACCGGTGGAGCGGAGGCCAGACCATTTAAAACCTATCACAATGATTTTGATATGGATGTTTTTATGCGAATTTCCATCGGTGAATTGTGGCAGAAAAGGTTGATGTCCGCCGGATTTGAAAAAACTTTTGAAATCGGACGGGCTTTTCGCAATGAAGGTTCCAGTCCAAATCATTTGCAGGAGTTTACCAATATGGAATTTTACTGGGCTTACGCCGATTATAGGGACGGGATGAAATTTGTTAAAGAATTGTATCGTTATATCGCTCAGGAAGTTTACGGCAAAACGAAGTTTGAGGCACGGGGGCATCAGTTTGATTTGGCGGATGAGTGGGGAGAAATTGATTATGTTCAGGAGATTATTAATCAAACCGGAGTGAATATTTTGGAGGCCGATGAACAGGAACTAAAAGACAAATTGGCGGAATTAAAAGTGAAGTATGATGGAGACAATAAAGAGCGATTGATTGATTCTTTGTGGAAATATTGCCGACAAAATATTGCCGGTCCGGCTTTTTTGGTAAACCATCCGGTTTTAATCGCTCCTTTGGCGAAACGAAAAGAGGATAATCCGGAGCAAACGGAAAAATTTCAAGTAATTCTCGGTGGAGCGGAGGTCGGCAATGGCTACAGTGAGTTAAATGACCCGATTGATCAGAGGGAACGATTTGAAGAGCAACAAAAACTTTTGGAAGCCGGCGATGATGAAGCGATGATGCCCGATTGGGAGTTTGTGGAAATGTTGGAACACGGAATGCCACCAACTTGCGGTTTTGGCGTCGGCGAACGATTGTTTGCCTTCTTGGAGAATAAGACTTTGCGGGAGGTAACCTTGTTTCCGTTGGTGAAACCGAAAGGAAAATCATCGAAGAAATTATTGGAGGAAAAATAAAATTTCGCCAAATTAATAACTTTAAATGAAATCGCGGTTATTCAAACTTTGTGTTATGAAGAAATGGATGGAGATCATAATTTTAAAGACTTAAAAGATAGAAAAAGGTTGTTTAAACGAATAGAAAAATTTTTGAAGGATAAAAATTAAAAAATATGACAGAAAATAATAATTCTTCCTGGAGGGTGTTGGTTGAACCGACGATTGGTAAGGCAAAAGATTTGTTAGAACAAAAGCGTTTTGAAAATTATTTTCAAAGTGGGTTTAAAGGTTATTTATATAGGATTGTTCATAAACAATCCGGCTCCAAACAGGAAATAGTTCAGGAATTAAGAGGAGATTTGGAAGTTATTTTTGATAATTTAGATGAATTATTTTTATCTCAGAAAGAAAAAGAGGATATTTTCCGGAAGCTTGGTTTATATGGTTCACAAATTGATGTTGGTGTTATTGATTCAAAAAAAGTATTTAAAGAATTGTGGCGGATAATTAAAGTTATACCACCACGGGCATCGAGGGATTTTGCCTTGTTTGAAGCAAATTTGTCAAAAGGATTAAATGCATTGGAGCAGTATCAGGAAATTAATAGGATAGTTTCTTATCATTTGGGTAGTGGGGGATCAGTGTTGTATTTACATATTAGTTCCGGTATCACTTTGTCAAAAGTGAAAATTGCCGGATACATATTAAGAGGTATGCGAGAGTTGGCGAAAGTCGTTGATGGTGATAAGAAAATTAGGACTGTGAAAGGTGTTTCTACCGATCTTGTTGGGCATTATGGGGATAAATTGGAAAAAATGGGATTTAGTATTTCTCGACAGAGGGATGCTGCCTGGATTGATAGGGATAAGTTTTTAGAAAGATTTTTAAAAAATGAAAAGGGCTAATTTTGACAACGATAATGTTTTGGCTGTTTTTACCGACAAGGGATTGGGGAATTTGGGATTTCACTTGGGTTCTTTAAAGGGGGAGTTGTTAAAAAATAAAGAATTCTTAATGAAAGAGCTTGGTTTGAGAGAATTGGTTTGGATGAATCAGGTTCATGGAAATAAGGTTGAGATTGTTTCCGGTTCAAAAAGGGGCTTAAAAAACGAACGGGATGGAATGATTACCGCTGAGAAAGGATTGGCTTTAATGGTGGCAGTGGCTGATTGTTTGCCAATTTTATTTTATGATCCAAATAAGAGAGTAATTGGCGTTGCTCATGCCGGCAGGGAAGGAGTTTTTAAAAATATTGTTGCCGAGTTGATTTCTAAGATGATTGCAAATTTTGGTGTTAATCCAAAAAATATTTTGGTCAGTGTTGGTCCGGGAATTCAGGCTTGTTGTTATGATTTTAAGGGTGTTTTTTTGGATTTGCCGAAAATGGTTCGTGAACAATTAATTGAAGCCGGTGTTTTGGGGAAGAATATTGAAATTTTTCCGATTTGTACAAAATGTGATGCAAACTATTTTTCTTATCGTCGAAATAAGAAGACCGGTCGTTTTGCGGGTGTAATTATGTTGAAGTAGGTTTTTCCGTATGATATTGGTAATGTTTTAGCGATCTTTATAGATATTGATTATATTTTTTGAAATAAAGTTATGAAAATAAAATTGATTTTTTTTGTTTTTTTGTTGGGGTGGATTTTTTTTGGTGGTGTCGGGGTTTCTTTTGCTCAGGAGTTTGTTAATCAATATGATGTGAGGGTTTTGTTAAAAAGGGATGGAAAAGTGGAGATCACTGAGGATATTAATTATGATTTTGGTAGCGGGTATAAGCATGGGATTTGGCGAACTATTCCTTATAAATATGAAACGAAGCGGGGTTACAAGAGGACGATAAAGATTAAAAAATTAGAAGTTTTGTTGGATGGGGGGAAATGTAAGTATAAAACAAAAAAACGCGACGGCAATTTGGAGATTAAGATTGGTGACCCAAACAGAACTCTTACCGGTCAACATCATTACCGAATAAAATATATAGTCAAAGATGCTTGGAATTATTTTGCGGAGCATGATGAATTTTATTGGAATGTTATTGGTGGAGAGTGGAAAGTGCCTATTAAAAAATCTTCGGCAACCATTAAGGGAGAGGGTATTGTTAAAAGGGACTGTTTCCAGGGTGTTTACGGAAGCGTCCAAAAGTGCAAGAGTATCATAGATGGTGAAAATGAGATTCACTTTGAGTTTTATCCATTAAAGATTGGCGAGGGTGGAACAATTGTGGTCGGTTTGCAGAAAGGAGTGATTAAAGAACCATCTTTATTGGAGAAATGGTTTGCTTTTTTGTTAGATAATTTATTTTTATTTTGGCCGGTGATTATTTCCCTTTGGGCCTTTCAGAGATGGTGGAAACATGGTCGGGATCCAAAGGGTCGTGGAACAATTATTCCTTATTATGATGTGGTGGATAATTTATCTGTTGCTGAAACGAGTGCCATTGTTTATAATTCCTTGCGATCAAGGGATGTTTCGGCAATGATTATTCAGTTGGCGGTAAAAGGGTTTTTGAAAATAAAGCCGGAAAAAACCGGTAAGATTTTCAAACATCTTAACTATACCTTTTTGAGGGTAAAGGGTGGTGATGAAAGTGAAGCCCTATTAACTTCAGAGGAAAAAATTTTATACGAAGCCTTGTTTGAATTCGGTGAAAATGGAAGAGTCACTATGGACGACTTGAAGAATAAATTTTACGGGACGGTGAAGGAAATACAGAAGCAGACTCTGGACAAAATAAAAGATAAGGGATATTTGCCGAAGAGTTCTAAGTTTAATGGTGGTTTGATTATTTTTGTAGCTGTGATTCAAATGTTCTTTTTTATTCTTTGGAGTAAATTTTTTGGCGATGTTGTTATTCTTCCCGGAGTGGTCAGTTTTTTTATTTTGGTATTTTTTGCTATGATCATGAAGCGTCGTACTAAAAAAGGTGTTGAAACAAAAGAGAAATTGTTGGGATTGAAGATGTATTTACAGGTAGCAGAAAAAGACCGCCTGAAATTTCATAATGCGCCCGAAAAAACTCCGGAAAGATTTGAAAAGTTATTACCTTATGCGATGGTTTTTGGTGTGGAAAAAGAGTGGGCGGAGCAGTTTAAAGATATTTATAAAGAGCCACCGGAGTGGTACCAGGGTGGTAGTCAAACGGGATTTAATTCGGCGGTTTTGGCTGATAATTTAAATTCTTTTACTAAGACGGCTTCGGCAAATATGTTTTCCAGTCCATCGTCAGCTGGATCTGGCGGGAGTGGTTTTTCGGGAGGTGGTTCCGGCGGAGGATTTGGCGGCGGCGGTGGCGGGAGCTGGTAGAAGGAATTGGTGTTTTTGGGAAAGAGACAAAATTTTAATATAGAAATTGGTTATTTAGCTTTATTTAGGATTGCTTTAGGAGATTGAGTCAACATCGTTTAAATATTTAAAATACAAAATAATGAAAAAAGTAGCAGTTGTCGGTGCCGGAGCTTTCGGTTTCTCTGTGGCTTGGTTGTTGGGGAAAAAGTATAATAGTGAGAAGGATATTTATTTATATGATATAAATAAAGAATGGGTTGAGTATATTCAAAAAAATAGGACACATCCAATATTTCATCGGGGAGCTTTTTTGGATAAAGGAGTGACGGTTTCTGCCGATTTGACGACGACATTAAAGAAAGTAGATTTGGTGATTTTAGCCATACCTTCAAAATTTTTGCGAAACGCCTTAGCTTCTTTCAGGAAACAATTAACAAAAGAAGTTGTCATTCTTAATTTAGCCAAGGGGCTTGAAGAGGGAAGCGGAAAGCGTGTTTCGGAAATTATTTTAGAAATTTTAGGAGAGGAAATTTCAGTGGGAGTGCTTTCTGGCGGTATGATTGCTCGAGAGGTTACTTTGGGAAATCCCCTTTGTGCCGAAATTGCTTTTACTGATTTAGAAACGGCTAAGAGGATAGGCAGTTTTTTGAGTAGTGAGACTTTGAGGGTAGATCCGACAGTTGACTTAGTCGGTGTTGAATATGCCGGGGCTTTAAAAAATATCGTGGCTATTGGTGCGGGAATTTTTGACGGAGCGGGGTATCAAGAAAGTTCCAAATCAGCCTGTATTTCTTATTTGGCCGGAGAGGCTAAGCGAGTAGCTTTGGAATTGGGGGCGGAGGAGGAAACTTTTTTGCCGGGTCGGCAGGCTTGGATGGGAGATTTGTTAGCCACTTGTTTCGGAGCTTCTCGTAATCTGGAGTTTGGTCATTTGTTGGGAAGGGGATATGAAAGCAAAAGTGCTATTGAGATAATGCAAAAGCAAAACAAATCGGTAGAGGGCTATTTAACCATTGGAGCGATAGCGGAAGTTATTAAGCAACAGCGAATTCAAGCGCCTTTATTCTTGGAGTTAAACAGAGTTGTTCATCAGGGAGGATTTGGAAGAGATTTTATTAATTTGGTAATGAGTAGTGGCATTTGTCAAAGATAATGATTTGGAGACAAGGGATTGATAGTCGGTAATTGGTAATTAGTAGGTGGAAATCGGCAACCAGCAATCGGTTGATTGGTTTGGTTGACAAATGATAGAGAGATAAAAGGTTTGCAAAGGGGATTTAATTGATTTATGGTGGTCTATGTGATAATATTTAAATGCGATTAGTTGATAAAAAGATAATTTAAGGATATGTTGGATCCAAAATTCATCAGAGAAAATTTAGAAAAAGTAAAAGAGGCTGTTCGGAAAAAAGGAATAGAGGTTGATTTGGAGAAATGGCTAACCCTTGATGAGAAGCGACGAGAATTGCAACAAAAGTTGGAAAGCAAGCGGGCGGAACAAAATGAAGCTTCTAAAAAAATAGCTCAGGCTGAAAAAACGGAACGGGAAAAAATGATTGAGGCGATGAGTGTTGTTAAAAAAGATGCTCAAAAAATCGAAGAGGAATTGGCGGGTGTACAGCAAGAGTGGCAAGAAATTTTAATGAACATACCAAATATTTGCTCTCCGGATATGCCGGAAGGGGAAAGTGATGAAGATAATGTGGAGTTAAAAAAGTGGGGTGAAATAAGAGAATTTGATTTTAATATCAAAGACCATGTTGAGTTGGGCACGGCTTTGAATATTATTGATATTGAAACGGCGGCGGAAGTTTCCGGTTCCAGGTTTTTTTATTTGAAAAACGAAGCGGTTTTGTTGCAATTTGCCATCGTGAATTTTGTTTTTGATGTTTTGGGTGATGAAAGTGTTATTAAAACTATTATTGAGAAAGAAGGTTTGAATTTAAAAACAATTCCTTTTCAACCGATTTTACCGCCGGTAATGATTCGTAATGAGGTACAGGAAAAAATTCATCGTGTTTTTGGTGATCAGACTTATAAAATTCAAAATGAAGCTTTAAATTTGGTGGCTTCAGCGGAACATACTTTAGCTCCTTATTATATGAATAAAACTTTAAAGGAAGAAGAGTTGCCCAAAAGATTTATCGGTTATTCCACCGCCTTTCGTCAGGAAGCGGGGACTTACGGTAAAGATATGGGAGGAATTTTGCGGACTCATCAGTTCGATAAACTGGAGATGGAAAGTTTTACGACGGCAGAGAGTGGAGTGGAAGAGCAAAAATTAATTGTGGCCTTACAAGAATATTTGGTGCAACAATTGAATATTCCTTATCGTTTGGTTCATGTTTGCACCGGTGATACCGGTAAGCCTGATTATGATCAATATGATATTGAATGCTGGATGCCGGCACAAAATAGATATCGAGAAACACATACTTCTGATTATATGACCGATTACCAAACCAGGGGGGTTAAATCTTATTACAAAACTAAAGAGGGAGAACGAAAATTGTTACATACTAACGATGCTACCGCTTTTGCTATCGGTAGAATTTTGATTGCCATTTTGGAAAACAATCAACAAGAAGATGGCAGTGTGTTGATTCCGGAGGTTTTACAAAAATATATGGGAGGGAAAAAGATAATTGAAAATAAAAATTAAAATAATACCGGAGAGGTTCAAAATTATATCCTTTGCATATTGGACGTTGATTAAAGAGAGTGAAATATTACTTGATCAGACAATCTAATTTGGGTGTAACATGGTGAAATAAAAAACAATGAGTCACTAAAATGTGATGATATGGATTAGCTTGAATTGGATAATATCCCAGAAAATATTATTCCTTGCGTAAAACAAGCAATCCAAAGAATAAAAAATAAAAATCACTACAGTGAATTTGGTTGGTGAATGAATTTATTAGTAAATAATAATTAAAATAAAATAATGGAAAATAAAGCAAAAGAAGTTAAGAAAAAAAACAGCCGATCATTTTTGAAGATATTAGCGGGGGTGGTTTTGATTTATTTTGGTTTATTACTTTTCGGTAATTTTTTTGATAAATTTAATCCAATTCGGAGTGAGAAGATTGGTCGTCCTCAAGCAAGTTTTGGTATGACCGAAGAAATGATTGAACCCATAAATCCGATGGTTGGAGATCCGATGATGATAGAAAGTGATGAAATGGTTATGCCGGCAGTTGATCATAAAACGGCCCCTTCTCAAAAGGGTGTTAAAATTCCCAAGAGAATTATAAAAAATGGTTTTATGGAGATTGAGGTTGAGGATGTAAAGGTTGGTATGGATAAAGTCGTCACCATTGCCACTCAAAATGGCGGAGATGTGTTTAATAGTAATATCAATCGTTTAAAAAATGGTTCATTGAGGGGATCTTTGATGATAAAAGTTCCGAATCATAGTTTTGAGGCAACGATGAAAATGATTAGAAATATTGAAGGAGTTTTGATTTCCGAATCGGTAAATACCAGTGATGTTACCAGAGAGTTTGTTGATTTGCAGGCTCGACTTGAGAATAAGAAAGCGGAAGAGGTTGAGTTGCGAAAATTGCTGGAACGATCAGGGGAATTAAAAAATGTTTTGGAAGTTACCAAAGAGATTTCTCGAGTGAGAGGAGAAATTGAAAGATTGGAAGGACAGTTGCGTTACATGGAAAATCAAACAGATATGTCGGTTATTAATGTGACTTTTGTGGAGACAACTAAGGCCAGTCCCGGTCAAAATAGTTGGCGACCCGGTCAGGTTTTGAATAAATCTTTGCATGATTTATTTTTAGGGATGCAAAATTTGGCTTACGGTTTGATTAGGTTTTTTGTGGTTGATCTGCCGTTTTTGATTTTGATTTCTTTGATAATCTTTGGGTTTTATAAAGGAGTTGTAATTGTTTATCGTAAAATGAAAAAGTAGGGCGTTTGATTGAAATGATTTGTAAATTAAAAACAAGCCCCTGAGGCTTGTTTTTTTGTTGAGTTTGAGAAAATTTTCGGTGGACGCTAAGGGATTCGAACCCCTGACCCCTTCGGTGTAAACGAAGTGCTCTGAACCAGCTGAGCTAAGCGTCCATTTTATTGGTGGTTTTATTTTTTAGTCTATTGGTCTGTACACATATTTATTATAATCAATATATTAAAAAATGCAAGTGTTTATATTTTTTGAGAGTAGTGATTGGAGTTGGTTGTTTTTTGTTTGACGTTTTTCTAGGGAAATGATTTAGTGGATTGTTTGATTGTCTTTCTTGTGTTAATATTAGTGTGTCAATAATGATTTTTAAGTTGTTTGTTGAAAAAATGAGCCGATCTCCCTTTAAAATTTATTGGTTGGCCAGTATTTTACTTTTGGTACTGGTCTTTGGTTTGATGTTGAGGTTTTGTTTTGATTGTAGTTGGTTGGTTTTGTATTTTATGTCAATTAATATTGTTATCGGGTTGATGTACCTTTGGGATAAGATTATTTCCCCCTGGAATTTAATGAGAGTACCGGAATTGGTTTTGCATAGTTTGGCCTTGTTGGGTGGTAGTCCAACAGCATTGATTTCCCAAAAATTATTTCGCCATAAATCCAACAAGAAAAGTTTTATTCTGGTTTATTGGTTAGTTGTTTTGGTGCAAATTATGTTTATATTTTTTTTGTTAAAGAAAAATTAAATGGTAATTCATGTAAAGAGGCTTAATGAAAAGGCGAGATTACCGAAGTATGCCTACGAGGATGATGCGGGTATGGATTTATTTTCGGTTGAGGAATTAATATTGAAACCGGGTGATATAAAGCTTTGTAGAACCGGCATTGCTTTAAGTATCCCAGTTGGTTATGTTGGTTTGATTTGGGATAAAAGTGGAATTGCTTTAAAGGGGGGAATTAAGACTATGGGAGGAGTAATTGACAGTGGTTATCGTGGGGAGGTTGGGGTGATATTGAATAATTTGTCAAAAAAGGAATATATAATCAAAGAGGGCGACAAGGTTGCTCAGATATTATTTCAAAGGGTGGAGCATTTTGAAATAAAAGAAGTGAAGACTCTTACTAATACAAAAAGAGATACCGGTGGTTTTGGAAGTACTAAGATAAGATAATGAATGCAAGAAAAGCTGATGTTTTTTACCAGCGACGGTATGAACCGAGGTATTTTGTTTTAGTGGTGAAGAATGACAACTCTTCGATTGCCAATTGAACATTTTTGTCTTGATAATGTCCCTCAAATTCAATCCAGAAAAATGCTTCAAATTTTTTCTTGCCTGTTGCCGGACGTGATTCTATTTTCGTTAAATTAATTCCGTTGGTGGCAAATCCACCTAAACATTTATATAAAGCGCCGGGAATATCCCTGGTTTCAAACAGCATTCCCGTTTTATAGTGATTATTTTTTAAATTTATTTTTAGTTTAAGGGGACTTCTTTGTTTTTTGATGATTAAAAATCTGGTGATGTTGTGTTGGTTGTTTTGGACATCTTTTTTGATAATTTTTAAATTGTAGATATCGGCTAAAATGTCCGCTCCGACAGCGGCTATTTTTTCGTTTTTGCTTTCTTGTACCATTTTTGCGCCGGTGGAATTATCTGATACGGATTCCCCTTTGAGTTGGTTTTTGTATAAAAAATTACTAATTTGACTTAATGCTTGAGGGTGTCCATATACTTTTTCAATAGTTTCTATGCTACTGTTTTTGTTTCCCAGTAAAACATGTTTTATTGGCAGGTAGTATTCTCCGATAATTTCAAAATCGTAAACGGAAAATAAGTCAATGACAGTTGCCACGGAACCACCATTAGAGTTTTCTATCGGGAATATTGCCAGGTTGTCATCAAGTACAAATTTAAAGAGATCCGGAAGAAATACTTTTTCTTCCATGGGGATATTAAGTTTATGTTTTTTTAAAATAGCTTGCGTGGCTTGATGGGTGTATGTCCCTTTCAGTCCAAAGAAAGCGATTTTTTGTTCTTTCATAATTTTCTTAATTAAACCAATTGAATTCATCGGCGCTGTCCACACCAACCACTTCATCAAATTTTTCTTTTATTGGTAGTGGTGTAGCGGTGTCGAAATTGATTTCTTGATTATTTTCTAAAGCAATTTTTTTTATGATGGTTATTTCGGAGGCAGTTCCCGTGAAAAAGGCTCCTTGAAAATTTTCTATTTCTTGGGGGAAAATTTCTCTTTCAATTACACGGTAATTTAATTTTTTGGCTAAAAAAATGACGCTGTCTCTGGTAATACCCGGTAATATTTTACCTGTTTGTGGTGTATGAAGTTCGTTTTCTTTTATAAAAAAGATGTTAGCTACAGCTCCTTCGGCGATTGCTCCTCGGTGATCTAAAAGTAGTGGTTCGTCGTAGGGTGTTTCTTTTGTTTCTAAATTGGCCAAAAGAGAGTTTACATAATGTCCGGATATTTTTGCGTCACAAAAAGTGCTATGTTCCGAGATGCGTCGGTAAGATGAAATTTTTACGCTCACCTCATTTTTAAGATATTTTGACCATGGGAAGGCGGTGATGTAAGTTATTGTTTTGTTTGTTTCGGTAGTCATTCCCAGAGAAGAGTCATCCAAGAAAATTAATGGTCTGAGGTATGAATTTTTTAATTTATTTCTCTTGATCACTTCTCGACAGATATCCATGATTTCTTCTTTGTCTTCTTTGATCTTAAGTTTTAATTTTTCGGCTGAATAAAAGAGTCGATTAATGTGGTCTCGTAATCTAAAAATACCAACTCCTTTTTTTATTTGATAGGATCTTATTCCTTCAAAAACTCCTGTTCCATAGTGTAGTGAGTGTGTCATGGGGGAAATTTTTGTATCGGATAATTTTTGATATTTCCCATTAAAATAAATAATTAAATTTGGGTCAAACATAATTTTGATTTAAAAGTGGTAGTTTCTCATTTTTGGCGAAGTTTTTTTATGACACAAAGATATTTTTTTGATTATTTTTTCAATTTCAATTTTTTGTGCCCCGAAAGGGACTTGAACCCTTATGTCCTAACGGACCACGGCCCTCAACCGTGTGTGTATACCAATTCCACCATCGGGGCGAGTAGTGTTTGTTTTATGGAATTTTATTGCGTTGGTGGTTAGATTTATTTTGGTTATTTTTAATCAATGTGATGATTGTAGAGAATGTTTTTTGAGAAAGTCTATCTGAAATTTGCAAAAAATAAAAATATTCAAAAGGCGAATGGGTTATTTTTGATTTGAGGTATTTTTATTTGTTTGCGCTGTCTTTCTTATCATCTTTTTTCTCCTCTTTTTTATCTTCTTTTTTCTCCTCTTTTTTGTCTTCTTTCTTATCTTCTTTTTTCTCTTTCTTTTGTGTTTTGTTGGTTGTGGCGGCTACTTTCTCATCTTCTTTTTTCTCTTTTTGACTTTTCTTTTCTCCACCTTCCTCTTTTGTTGTATCTTCTGATGTTTTTTCATCCTCTTTTTTCTTGTTGTAGAAATTTTTTTCCTCCTCGCTCAATTCAATCGCTTTCATTTTAGCGGCTTTACCAAATCTTTCTCGCATATAATAAAGTTTGGATCGTCTGATTTTACTGTGGCGCAAAATTTCAATTTTTTCAATAACCGGACTAAAAATAGGAAAAATCATTTCTATACCAATATCTCCAGATACTCGGCGGACAGTGATTGTCGGAGAAGAACTTTGTTTTCCTTTAATTGCTATTACCAATCCTTTGAAAACCTGAATTCTTTCTTTTTGACCTTCTTTTATTTTTCTGTGCACTCTAACAATGTCGCCAACTTTGACTTCGGGGAATTTATTATGGCGCAATGTTTTATTGAAGGCGATGATTTTTTGATTCATAGTGAGTATTATTAAAATTTAGTGTTGTTTATATTTTGCACTTCTCTTTGTTGAATACAAAATGACACCCGCAAAGGGTTCCCATTTAGAATAATTCATTTTTGCCAAATAGTCAAGTGTATTGAAGTGGTACTGAAAATATGTTAATATTATTGTGTTAAGTAGGTAATATTTTTTAAGCTAATGCCCAAGAAGAAAACTAAAATAAATAAGAAAAAGATAACTAAGAAAAGGAAAAAAAGACAACTTGATTCCGGTTTAAGGAGTGATGTTAAAAAACATATAGTTGCCGTTTTGTTGTTTTTATTTGCCTTGGTTTTTGTACTCAGTGTTTTTAATGCCGCCGGTGTGGTTGGTGGTTTTTTGAGTAGATTCTTAACTATGTTATTTGGTTCTGGTCGATATGTTTTGCCCGTATTGATGGTTGCTTTGGGGGTGATGTATTTTCGAAAAATGCCTCCCATTCGTTATGTTTTGGCGACAATTGGAATGTTTTTACTTTTTTTTGCGCTTTTGGGGTTCGGTCATCTTTTGCATGGCGTTGATCGTATGTCGGCGGTGGCCGGAGCGGGAGAAGGTGGTGGTTATTTTGGATATGGTATTGCTTATTTATTGGTTTTATTAATTGGTCGTTTTGCCGGTTTGATAACTTTGTTGGCTTTGATGTTGATTGGTTTTATGCTTTTGTTTAATATTTCAATTTTTCATTTTTTCCCGAAATTGAGAAATGGATTTTTGGGAAAAATATTAAACACAAAAAAGTTTACTTTTACCAAAAGAGAAATTTCCAAGGAGGAAGATGTGGTTGATAATTCCAATTCTGAAGCTGATTATGATAATGTCTCATCAGCTGACAATATTGGTGAAGGAGTTGATGTTCCCGAATCAAAGGTGACTGATTCTTCTGATATGCCGGAGGCGTTAGTGAAAGATGATGAAAAATATAATATTAAGTCGGTTCATTTTTCTGAAGATACTCCCGGTATCGGTTTGTCTGATTTTGATGGACAGAATGCTTCGGTTGAGAGTCGGGAGGTGGGGGTTGCACAATCAACTATTGATGATAATCAAAATGAGAGAGATGATTATCATGGGAGCGATGATTCAGTGATAGAAAATCCCGATTGGCCATTATTGCCGATTTCGATTTTTGAAACAACCAGAACACGGCAGGCGGAATCCAATGTTCAGGAGAATATTAGAATTATAAAGGAGACTTTATTGGCTTTTGGGATTGAAGTTAAGGAGGCCGGTTACAATATTGGCCCAACGGTTACTCAATATACTTTTTCTTCGCCACCTTCTGTCTTGTTGAGTAATATAAAGAATAAAGAGAGTAATTTGGCGATGGCTTTGGCGGCGCAAGCGGTTAGGGTGGAAGCGCCAATTCCGGGAACCTCTTTGTTCGGGGTTGAAGTGCCGAACAGTAAAATGGCTATGGTTCGTTTGGGGAATTTATTAAAAGAGAAGAAATTTTTGGAAGCGGATTCTCATTTGACTATAGCGTTGGGAAAGGATATTAGCGGAAAGTCTGTTGTTGCTTCTTTGGAAGATATGCCGCATCTTTTGGTGGCCGGCTCCACAAATACGGGAAAGAGTGTTTGTATTAATGCCATTCTTTCGTCTTTGTTGTTTAAAAATTCTCCGGATGATTTGCAGTTAATTTTGGTTGATCCAAAGAGGGTGGAGTTAACCGCTTATAATGGAATTCCTCATTTGATTACTAAGGTGATCACAGATATGAATAAAGTAGTTAATGCTTTAAAGTGGGCTACCGGAGAAATGGATAATCGTTACAAGATACTGGAAAAATATAAATCTAAGAATATCGTTTCTTATCACCAGAAAATTCAGGCGGGTAAAAAGCACAAGGAAGTTGATGAGGAGACCGGTGAAGTTATAGAAAAACCATTACCAAAAATGCCTTATATCGTTATTGTTATTGATGAGTTGGCTGATTTAATGACGACTCATGGAAAAGAGGTAGATGTTATGATTACCAGATTGTCACAGATGGCTCGGGCGGTAGGTATTCATCTGATTTTATCAACTCAACGACCGGATACTAATGTTATTACGGGAACAATTAAGAATAATATTCCGGCGAGAATCGCTTTTAAAGTATCCAGCCAAATTGACTCCAGAACAATTCTTAATCATCCGGGAGCGGAGAAGTTATTAGGAAATGGCGATATGTTGTATATTGGTCCAAATTATCCTCAAGCAACTAGAATTCAAGCGCCATTTATTTCCGAGAAAGAAACTTTGCGTCTCATTAAAGCAATTAAGAAGCAACAAGATAAATTGAGTTTTGCGCAAGATGATAGTTTGCAGAAATCCCTGGAGGATAAATTGGAGGAGGTGATTCAGGCAGGCAGTGTTGGTGAGGGTGAAAGTTCGGGTGATGATGAATTGTATCTTAGGGCTAAGGAAATTGTCATACAATCAAAGAGAGCATCGGTTTCCTTTTTGCAAAGAAGGTTGAGTATCGGTTATAATCGAGCGGCGAGGATTGTGGATATGTTGGAGGAAAACGGAGTTGTTGGTCCCGAGGGTAGTGGTCCAAAGGGTGGACGAGAAGTTTTGTTGGCGAGTGAACAAATGGCGGAAACGGTTTCCGGTCCGGAGGGTGATATGGAGGTGCAAATGGAAAGAGATCGACGGATTTTTTAGGTTGGTTTTTAGGGTAGTGTTTTTGGTGTAGTGTGATTTCCGGGTAGAGATTATTCTTTAGAGCGATATTTTGGTTCTTTTTGGTTGAGTTAAGTTTCGTTTTGAACGGTAAACAAGTGTTTGCCGTTTTTTGAATTTTCAAAACGCATTTTATATTTCTTTCAGGTATCTAAGTTTCCTATCAATACTTTCTTCCTCTTCCGCCTTTCCCCCTCATTCAACGTTTACCTCTTGACAAAAGACAAGATTTAATGATAGAATACGGTCTTAAATCAGAATTGACCTTAGTTTCAAATAATCATTAAATCACTATTGATGAAAACTTGGTTCTTGAATCAAAGAGGGAAAGAGGGAGTAAATAACTCTCGGTTATTAGGTCTGTCCAAACAAATCGGACGACAAAAGAAAAATTCAATTAAAGTGATCACTCCATTGGTTTTGATGACTTTTTTTCTTTATTCAATAATTCCCGTTCAGGCCTCTGACCTAAAAGCTCCCACCACCATTAACAATAAAGTGGGAAAAGTCAGGGACTATGATAAATACAGTGATGAATTGTTGAAAGTGTTACCTCAAGATACCATCACCACCACACCATCTTTAAATAATGAAAGTTCTTTTGCCACCATTTCCAATTCCACTATCCCCAAATCCTTAACCTCCCTTCTTAAAGAATACCAACTAAAAATTTGGAATTTCATCCAAAGAAACAATCAACAAGGATTGCAAGAATTTCTTTCAAACATTTATCCAATTCTTCAAGAAGCCATTCAAAACGCTTACGCTTCCCAGCCATTTACCACCAATAGTGTAATAGCTCTTTTTAATAATACCAACTACTTAAATCTCCGCCGACGAATTGAAGAGGAAAGAAAGAAGAAAGAAATGGAAGCAAAAGAGAAGTTCCTTGCCGGAAAGAAAGGTTTAAAAGAGCTCCTAAGAAAAAGACTGAAAGCAATCAAAAAAAGAATCGCTCGACAAAACAACAGTTTGACTGCGATAACAAAGTCCGCTCGCCGAAGACTGTTTTCTTTTAAAAAACAAACCGCTCATCTTTCCGTTAAGATAGCTCGATTAAAAAGACTGATGCAAACCAAGGTTAGGGAAATCAGTCATTTAAACAGTCGTTCCGGTATATATTTGAGAAATTATCGTTACTACAACAATCGATACCGCCAACTTAAAAATAGGTATCGGTTCAGGGGAAGTGAGAATAAATACAAGACATACGCCAAACAAAGAGATATTCACTTTAAAAAGTATCGTCATTACCAAAGACTAACCAAACAAGCTCGCCGAGACTATGTTAATCTACGCAAACAGTGGCAGGTCTTAAAAAACAGGCAAATCATTTTAAAAAGAAAAGAAGTTTTAACTAAACGGGAAATATCTAAAGCGGAGAGAAACTATTGGCGTTTGCACCGACAACAAAGAAGATTAAAGTATCAGAAACTAAAAGCGTTAACAAGGCGACTAAATCTTTTACGGAAAACTTATCAACCAAACTCTTGGCGAATCAAAAATATTTTGGCGAAAATTAAAAAAGTCAGTTTAAGTAATGGTGCTTTCGTAGAAAATACCTTGGCCTTTAAAAAAGCCAAAGCCAAAGAATTACTTAACTACAACAAGGCGGAGAAGAGATTGAATGATAATTACAAAAAAGTTTTAAAAAGAATTGCGAAAAACTATCAAACCAATCTTAAAAAAGCGGAGGCGTATCAAGAAGCGATTGGTTCAATTAAGAACACGGTTATTAAACAAACAGAAGAGACAATCACCTCTCATCAAGGAAGGATTTCTTTTAAATCGGTTTTGGCAAAATGGATTAAAGAAGAAACTACTCGCCAAAAACAATTAGCCGAAGAAAGAGTGGAAAAAAGGAAAACTCTCGCCGGTAAGATAGCTAACACAGTCTTTGTCGGTATGACCGGCGGTTTAAAGAGTTTTTTAAATTCTTTTAACAATAAATTGCGTCAGCTGGCTAAGGAACTGAAAAGAATCAAAAGAAAAGCCAAACATCTGGAAGAGGCCTACAGAGAGAACAAAGCTTTTAAAAAGAAGATGAAACGAGCTTTGAGGAAATACAAGAAGTATCAGAAGAAGTATAGAAAGTACAAAAGAAAGTATCGTAGGAAACATAAAAGCAAGTACAAAAAAAGATACAAAAAGTATCGAAACAAAATGGCTCACCAGTGGAAGAAATACTTGAAATACAAAAAGAAGTATGAAAAATATGGAGGATTAAAAAAGGCCTACAAATCAGGTTACAAACAAGCTAAAGATGTTTATCGACAATTTAAAAAACAATATGAATCTTTGGTTAA
>Ga0256914_1000233_pt1 | contig 53678 bp, 40 predicted proteins | sample HulkmetaG_FD_191571 | JGI IMG/M metagenome (GOLD analysis project Ga0256914, IMG submission 191571) | Hydrothermal chimney microbial communities from Main Endeavour vent field at the Juan de Fuca Ridge, Pacific Ocean - Hulk | ecosystem: Environmental > Aquatic > Marine > Hydrothermal vents ...
GGGAGCGCCCGTAATATTGGTATCCATGCTTTCGTCAATAAATCCGGCCATTTTTACATAGCCGCCTAACGGAATAGCGGCAATTACAAACTCTATTCCTTTGATGGTTTTGCTGAATAGTTTCGGAGGGAAACCGATGGAAAAACGTTCGACGCGCACCCCCATTAAAATAGCCGCAATAAAATGACCGAATTCATGAATAATAACCAGCAAGCCAAATACAAATATAACCGCTAATAATGTTGTCATCTAATAATTAATCTCCTGCTAAATTTCTAACGAACAAAATAGCTCGCCAAAGCGAGCTAAAGGTGCAACGCATACCAAAGGCAAAATGTTTCTTTAGGATCTATGTATTTAGAACACAAACATTACGCCGCCGGAAACGGATTTGTACGTACCGATGTTGTAATCGGCATGAACATTTAGGAATAACAACGTAAAACTAATGCCTGCATTTAGCCGCAACCCGTTTTCACCGTCTATGGTTACATCGCCTAAAGAGGTACCCGATACCAGTTGCGTGGTTTTAACGGTAGTGCTGGAAACATCATATCCCACACCGCCATACACGTCAAAAGGAATAAAAGGCAAGGTACCGGAAGCCTGAACATTCATGGAAAAGGTGCCCGAATCCAAATAATCACTAAGGGTCAGTTTATGATATGCGGCTTGCAAACCAAAGTCAATAGGAAACATGGGAATGGGGATCAAATCGCTCAATTCATATTTTAATCCGCCGCCATAAATGGTTACGCGGCCGAAATCTCCGAGATCTTTAGTGGCAAAACGAACCATGGCTTCAAAATTGGCGAACAAGCCGATATTGGCATGCAAGACGGGAACGATAAACTTGTTTTCATCCGTACCGGGAATTAAGAGCGGATTGCTCGTTTTGCTCGGCCCGAAAACAGTTGGTGCTTGCACGTTTTGACCAGAAGGTAGGGTAAAGCCAAAGTACTTATCTTCATCGGGAATCATTACATAAGTTGCGCTAATACCGATATCAAAACGAGGGAACGATTTGGCATAACCACGATGAAATAAGGCTCCGCCCATTCCTGTTCCGATTGCGGTGGCAAAAGGCTTAACGTAACCGACCAGGTAAACTTTATTTCCCTGCTGAATTACTTCCTTCAGGTTATCTTCAAAATCACTGGCTTTTAACAGACTAAAGCCACCCGAAAAAACAACGGCTAAAAGAATTACTAAAAATCGTTTCATGGTGCCTCCTAAATTTATTTCTTCATTTTCTTACTATCGCAATTTGGGTACCGTAACTTTATTAATGACGTCATCTTTCTCAAAACGATAGATAAGTTATTGAATTTTAAATTGATCGACAAATTTTTGTGCGTTGTTCTTTTCCGTTTGGGAAAGTTCCTGATAAAATAAATTAATTTTTAATGACCGCTCCAATTGCTGCAACAGGGCTTCTGCTATTTGTTGCGGTGTTATGAAGCGCGGATTCACAGCTTTTAACGGGATGGAACTGTTTAGTAAACGTTCATAATAATTCTGTTTTGCCCGAGAGTCCAAATTTAGAAAATCAATAATTTCATTTTGCTTATCGCCTATTAAAACGGATCCGTGCTGTAACAGGGCGTTTTTGTAAAGTTTTTGCGCACTGCCCACAACTTTTTTTTGTTTAAATTGTATTTCTGCAAAGGCTGGTCTGTTAAAGCAGGCAAAACGTTTTCGATTTTCTTTCAGGTAATTTTCTCTGTCATCAGTATAGTTCAGTTCTACTTCGTACCCCAGTTGGTTCAATGCACTGGCCAATAATTCATGGAAAATACGATATATTTCATGATGATTTAAATTGGTTCGGGGCACAATGAGGGCATAGGTCAATTCTTCGCTATGGAAAATGGCACTACCGCCTGTGGGCCGCCGTACCGCTTGGTAGCCCCGCGAATGCACACACGATAAATCCACAAGGTTTTGATCCTGATGGTATCCTAAGGAAAGACAAAACGGATCCCACCCATAAAATCTCAGAATCGGAACAGTGGTCTCCCGCGCAGATTGAGCCAATGCGTAATCTAAGGCCATGTTAAATGCACCGTTAAAAATTTGATAGGGTAAAATGCGTAAAGAGGAAAAAGGAAAATCGGAATTTAAATTTTGCTCATTTTTCCGGGCGGATAATTCCACGTTCGCTTCCCTTTAAGAAGTTGAGAATCGTTTCGATTTCCGCGGTAGGCTCAAATGTTTCTTCGATTGTTTTGATGGCCTTTTTTAAGGTTAAATTTTCACGATACAACACATGGTAAGCTTTTTTGATTATTTCCAATTGTTCACGCGAAAAGCCGCGTCGCCTAAGGCCAATTGTGTTTAGTCCCGCATATCGTAATGGTTCGCCGGCGGCCAGGACATACGGCGGGATATCTTGCGAAACTCTCAACCCTCCGCCGATAAAGGCATGTGGCCCAATATGCACAAACTGGTGAATGGCGGTTAACCCGCCAATACCCACATTATTACCGATAATAACATGCCCGGCCATATTTACGGAATTGGCAATTACAACATTGTCTCCGATTTGGCAATCGTGCGCGACATGAGAATAAGCCATTAACAGGCAATTGCTACCAACACGCGTATAATAACTATGTGAGGTGCCTCTGTTTACGGTTGCATATTCGCGTACGGTGGTATTGTCACCAATGGTAACATACGTTTTTTCATTTTCAAATTTCAAATCTTGGGGTACGGTACCGATAACTGCACCTGCACTTATTTTGCAAGCTTTTCCCAATGTTGATCCGGCTGCAATTATGGCATGAGGGCCAATAACGGAGCCGTCTCCTATTTCGGTTTCTTCTTCGATAATCGCATAAGGTGCAATCGTCACATCGCTTCCCAATTTTGCTTTGGGATGAACAATCGCAGAAGGATGTATTTGAACCAAATTTTTTCTCCCTAATAATTATCAACAACAGCCGCCATCATTTCGGCTTCGCATACCAGTTCGCCTTTAACGTAGGCTTTTCCGGCCATTTTAAAAGTAGTTCGACGGTTACGCAGCATTTCCAGTTCCATCACCAACTGATCGCCGGGTTGTACGATTTTACGAAAGCGTACTTTATCGATTCCCATAAAAAAGACCAACTTGTTTTCCACTTCGGCCTGTTCATTTAGTAAAAGAATACCGCCCACCTGCGCCATGGCTTCCACAATTAAAACGCCGGGCATTACTGGTTTTTGCGGAAAATGTCCCTGAAAAAAAGGTTCGTTTACGGTTACGTTTTTAATGCCCACGGCACGCTTTTCCGGCTCTAATTCGATAATGGCATCGACCATTAAAAACGGATAGCGATGAGGCAGAATTTTTTTGATTGCATTAATATCAAAGACAATCCCTTTGCTACTAACATCCTGATATTTGCGGGTTAAGCGCTGTTTTTTGTAAATATTTCTTAAAATTTTGGCAAACTCAATATTACTTTGATGCCCAGGACGCGCGGCTAAAATTTGCGATTTAATATTGACGCCCACCAAAGCCAGATCGCCTAACATATCCAGTAATTTATGTCGGGCGGGTTCATTGGGAAAACGCAAGGCTTTATCGTTTAAAATACCACTTTTCCCCAGTTCCACATCCTGAGCAATGCCAAATTTCTTTTTAAGACGTTCAATTTCGTCATCATCCAGCACACGATCAACAATAACCACGGCCGAATCCAAATCGCCACCTTTAATCAGGCCCTGCTCTGCCAAAGCTTCAATTTCGTGTAAAAAGGCAAATGTTCGCGCGGGGGCAAATTCGGTAATAAATTCGTGCTCCAGCGAAAACAATCCTGTATGTTGGCTGCCCAAAGCAGGGTTTTTATAATCGATCATCAGGGTAATGCGATATTCGTCGGTGGGCAATGCAACAAATTCAACGCCGCGGCGTTCATTTTTGTAATTAACAGGTTCGTCAATAACCAAATATTCTTTGTCCGCATCCTGTTCGATGATTTCGGCTTCGAGGAGTTTATTTACAAAAGGCATGGCCGAACCATCGACAATCGGGGGTTCATTGGCATTCAATTCGATAATGATATTATCAATTTCCAGGCCGACCAAGGCCGCAAGGACATGTTCTACGGTATGAATTTCAACATCATCTTTGCGCAGAGTTGTACCGCGGCTACTGTCAATGGAATCGTCCATTACCACAAATTCAACCAAAGCCGGAATCTCCGGTTTTTCGGGTAAATCGACGCGTACGAATTTTCGTCCGTAATTAACGGGAGCTGGTTTAAAAGTTATTTTGGTGTTATTTCCGGTATGAATACCTCTGCCTTTTAACGAAACCGTTTTTTTGATCGTTCTCTGTTTCTTGGTCATGGAAACTCCGTAAATTACTTTTCAAGTTTTTCTTTCAATTTTTGTAGTTCTTTTTCCAACTCACGAATACGCTGCATCATTTCGGGTAAATGGCGAATGGTGGCTTCGATACGCTTTTGTTTTAGGATTGGTCGCCCGGGAATGCCAAAAAAAACAGCGCCTTCGGGAACGTTTTTGGAAATACCTGTTTTGGCGGCAATCATGGCCCGATCGTTTATTTTAATATGGCCGGTAATTCCAACCTGCCCGCCAATGGTTACGTTCTTACCAACTTCTGTACTACCGGCAATTCCGGTTTGGGCTGCAATTACCGTATTTTCGCCGATTTTAACATTATGCGCTATTTGCACCAGGTTATCGAATTTACAGCCTTTGTGTACAATGGTTGATCCCGTAGTTGCCCGATCAATAGTGGAGTTGGCACCGATCTCCACATCATCTTCGATAACTACATTCCCGATTTGCGGAATTTTGTAATAAACACCGCCGTTAGGGGCAAATCCGAATCCGTCGCTACCCACAACCACGCCATTATGCAAAATAACGCGATTGCCAATAAGGCAATCTTCGCGTATCGATACATTGGGATACAAAACACAGTCGTTACCGACAACTACGTTTTTCAACAACACCACACCCGGATAAACAATGGTTCCGGCTCCTATTTTTACATTCGGCCCGATATAGGCCAAAGGCGCAATCCGTGCCGTTGAATCAACTTGTGCCGTAGGGTGCACAAAGGCCTGCTGCGAAATACCCTCAAAATAATCATGTTGTTTCGGGGTAAATAACTTTAATATCTGCATAAAAGCAAGATAGGCATTAGGAACCAAAATATACGGAATTTGTACTTCGCTCAGCTCCTTATCCACTACAATGGCACTGGCGTGCGTAGTACTTAAATACTGCTTATATTTAGGGTTGGCCAAAAAGGTTATTTGCCCTGGATGTGCCTCTTCTATTTTACCCGGGCCTGAGATTTCGATATCTTCAGGCCCGTGTAATTCGCCTTGCAGTGCTTCTGCAATTTCTTTAAGCGTCATGTTATTTCCAGATTATTTTTTCTTCTTTTTGGACGAGGGGATACCTTTGTTTAATTCTTCGAGTACACGATCGGTAATGTCGTATTTGGGTTTGGCGTGCACCAAAGCTCCGGATGAGGCATCAAAGATAAAATCATAGCCATCTTCTTCGCCTATTTTGGCAATTAATTTGTTTATTTTATCAATAATGGGTTTGGTCAGCTCCATGCTTTTTTTGTAAAATTCACCTTCCGGGCCTAATTTTTCGTATTTGTATTTTTCGATGGCCAAAGCTTTGTCCTGAGCTTCCTGCATTTTCTGCTGTTTTTTCTCGGGGCTCAACAATAGGCTCTGAGAATCGATTTCCTGCAGAAGGTCATTGTATTCTTTTACCATCTTTTGATATTCTGCATCGTATTTGTTGCGCAATTGTTGCAACTGTTTTTGTGCGTCCACGTATTCCTGATATTCGTTTAAAATACGCTGCGATTCCACATAAGCGAATTTTTGGGCGCGGGCCGGTATAATAAACAGGCCAACCATCAAAACGACTAAAAATGATACATAACTTCTCACGTCATACCTCCTAAAAAGTGTTTAATCTTTTTACATAATTTCAATTAATAAATCATTGAATATATAAAAAATATAATTATTGTCCAAATTGAAACTAAAAGCGCCCGAATTGAAAATGTACTTTCCATTTCCCGTGACGCTGTCCGTATTCGTTGTAATAATCGAAGCCGTAACCGAAATCGATGCCGATGATTCCCACCATGGGCATAAACAAACGGACGCCAAAGCCAACCGAGCGGCGTAAACTAAACGGATTGACTTCGTCCAAATCGCGCCAGGCATTTCCTGCTTCTGCAAAGAACAAACCGAATATGGTAGGATTGGGCGAAATGGGGAAACGCAATTCAAGAGTATTACGCACCATTGCTTTGCCGCCCAAAGGACTTCCCGAAGCAGTCAAAGGTCCTACCTGCCCATCGTCGTAACCGCGTAACTGTTCGGAAAAGCCCAAACCGCTACCACCCAAATAGAAATATTCACCGTACAAAATACGCGTACGTTTTTTTAAGGGCAGCAAAAAGGCATATTTGTTGTGGCTGTAAAGTACAAGGCCAAAAGGCAAAGGTAGGTACCATTCCGAAACGACGGATGTTTTAAAGAAATCCTGATCGCCGCCCAAGGGTCCGCCGGAAAGTTCGGTGGTTAAAGAGTTAACGGAACCATGGGTGGGAAATTCGGGATTATTACGGCTGTCGCGCGTAATAATTTGGGTTAGGCTGATTTGTTTGGTTTGGCCCGTATCACCAAAATAGGAGCGATAGCTGGCCGCCAGTTCCGGATCGCGGATGTTGGAAATTTGCGAAAGTGCATAGCGAAAAATCCAATCGCCCCGAAAATAATTATCCGGCCAATAAAAACGACGGCCTATGCGTAACGATGCGCCGCGGTCTTTTTGATCCCAAGGATAATATCCGCCGCCACGCCGTGTGTCGAATAAGGAAAATCCGCCCAAAGTAGGTGTGTTAAACATCCATGGTTCGGTAAAACTAAGAGAAATGGAACGGTAAATACTACCAAACTGCCAATCAAAAACCAAACGCTGTCCGTCGCCGCCTTCAAACGGATGGGCCAATGAGAAATTATTAAACGTAAGCCCGATGCTTCCGATCAATCCGTCGCGCTGGCTGTAACCGGCGGACATATTGGCCATGTCTGTCGATTTTTCTTTTACTTTAACCAATAGATTGACGAAACGATCGTCATTGGGGATTAACTTAACGTCCGGATTGGCGTAGGCAAAATAGTTCAAAATGGTAATATCACGGATGGAGCGCTCCAGTTTACTGCTATTGAACACATCTCCCGGATGAATTTTAAATTCACGGCGAATCACTTTTTCGTTTGTTTTGGTGTTGCCTTCGACTATAATTTGTTTGATGCGCACCACATTACCTTCGATGATTTTAAAATGGATATTCAACGTATCTTGCCCTACGGGAATTTCACGCGGTTGAATATTGGCGAACAGGTACCCCTGATTGTAATACATTTTTTGCAAGCGATCGCGAACGCCTTCGTCGTATTTTTTTTGATTGTACACATCGCCTTTGTCAATATCCAAAGCGGCTCTAAGAGCTTCGTCGCTAAATATGGTATTCCCTTCGAAGGTAATATCGCCAAAATAGTATTTATGGCCTTCGTTAATCCAGATATCGATGTACAAATCGGATTTGTCCGGACTGTACGAAATGGAATCTTTTACGATTTCGGCATCGCGGAAGCCGTTGTTTTTGTAAAACGCAATAATTTTCTTTTTGTCATCTTCAAATTTTTTGGGATCAAAGTCTGCACTACGCCACCAGCGATCTTCTTTAATTTCTTTCATTTGGCTCTTTAATTTGCTATCGCTAAAATGTTTGTTACCATGGAAACGAATCTTTTTAACCTGAACTTCTTTACCTTCGTTAATATTAACAAGCAAATTGACGTAGTGTTTTCCTGCGGTTACTGTGTCGATTTTAACCTTGGCAAGCAAATATCCTTCGTCATGGTATTTTTTGAGAAGTTTTTCGCGCATATTAAAAAGTTTGTAATCGGAGACAACCATACTGCGGTAAGTATTCAGCTCTTCTTCCACATCTTTTTTGGACAAGGCGTCGTTTCCTTTAATTACCACATCCCGCAAACGAGGGTATTCTTTAACCCGAATCAACAAATCGAGTCCTTTAAGGGTTTGGTTGGTTACGTAAACTTTGATATCGGAAAATATATTTAAGGCCCAAAGATTTTTAACGGCCTTTTGGATATCTTCACCGTTTATCTTCATACCTGCGCGTAAGCCGGAGTTTAAACGGATCATACTGGCATCCGCGCTTTCGTTGCCCTCAATTTTAAGGGAATTGACTTCCACTTTTTGTGTTTGTCCAAAAAGAAATGTCGTAGATAGTAAAACCAATAACAGGAAACCAATGGTTCTCTGCACAGTCACCTCCATCTTAAAATGTGAATGAATGTCGTAATCTGATTTTTATGTCTTCTAAATATTGTTTTTGATTGGGTATTTTGTAATACCCCATCAATTCCCGATCATACTCAATTTCGAGCAAAATGTTTCTTAAAAAACGATACTCGATGCCAAAAGAATGATTCATATCAAACGTTGGCTTTGTTTTGTCGTAAACCGATACCAATTGTCCGGTATAGGTTAAATACAAATTTTGCGTTAAATATTTCCCCAAAGTGACTTCCGAACTGGACATCAGAAACAAATAGGGAGTTGTCGTATTAAACGGATTAATCAATGGTTGATTTCGTCCGAAATTTCGTCCGCCGTATCCGATACTTGTGTAAAACAGGTTCTTGGCAATATTGGAATTTATTCGGACAAAATCAATACCAAGATTTCGTTCGATTGCACGTTCGATGGGTCGAAATAGTGGCCGGAAGATGTATTTATCGGTTACAGCGCCACCAACACTTGTAGCCTTTTCCCGTAAGTTTCCAACGGAAAATCCCAGATACGACAATACCCTTTCCTGATCTTCGCCGATTTGTGGATCGGCGGAGACTAACTTAAATTTAAAATTTTCAAGACTTCCCTGTTGTTTTTCCTGATGCGTTTCAGGATCGACAGCATAAAGTTTGAGATAAATTGTCTTGGGCATTGCCCCGATGCTATCGCGAATGGTTGTCCAGGCTTGTCCGGAAATAAAGGGATAGGGGCTGGCTTCGGTGAATTCGGCCTGAAAGTAATCGACACGAAATGTTTGATCCAAGTATTCTAGGCGGCCTCGGGATGAGCTTACTTTTCCGCTTACTCGGAAGGTATTATTGCTTAAAACCCCGCGCAAATGCAATCCTGGGCTTGATTCGTCCACAAACAATTCGGTATTTACGTTATCAATGTAAGCGGGAATTTCACGGAAGTACACCACATCTTCTCCCGAGGTTACCCACAAATCCCAATCGATATTTTCCAGAAATTCGAGTACCGCATCCGAACGATCGGTTGGTGCTTTGTCCATGGTTAAAAAGGGGAAGGTGAGCCGTGTGTCGTAAATGGTTACCTTGCCGTGTGCCAAAGGATGTTTAACAGGGCCGGCAAAGTAAAATTTTTCGTTAGGTTTTTCGCCGCTTAATGCTAAACGGCCAAAATCTTTCGGCCGCATAAAGCCGGGTAAATGGAGTTGTATGCCCCGACCTGTTGTTTCCATTTGTAAAACACCGAAATCCAGATCGAGCCCTTTGAAATACCAAGGCGAAAGATGACGTCCGTCGGCCAGGGTTACATTGCGTACTGTATTTATGGTTAAACTTTGCCCGCCGGCGGATGCGGTAAAATTGACAATATTCACTTTGTTGCTGCCTGATTTTTTTTCGATGACGCCGCTAATGTTTTGGATATGAGGCGCTATATTTTGGAGCCATAATTCGCCACGATTTATGACCATAAGACCGCTGCTTAAACGAATACGTTCGGGAGTTCCGCCAAAGGCCAGATGTAAATTAACATCGGATACGCCTTTTTCGAAAAACGGTTGGTATAAGGGAATTAAGCTGAGTAGATCTCCGTCAAAATTCAAGAACAGATCGATGTTGCCGGTTGAATACAAGGGTATTTGCCCTAGGCCGGTTAATTGAAAATGATCGCGCCGTGAGATTTCCAGTCGATCGATTTTCAACACTTGGTCTTTGGTATGGAAAATGGTTCCGCCATCAATGTAAGCGTTTTGCAGGCGTACGGACAAATGATCAAAATCTATGCGGTCCAAGGTACCGTCATCGATCGTTACGTTTAAATCGATTTTGGGCTGTTGCAGTTTTCCGTTTAAAACGAGAGAATAATTTGCCGCTCCGCTTATGTGAAATCCTCTTGGATTGAGAGTAGTTAGGACTTGCTCTATATCGACATTGTTGCCGGAAAAGGCTCCTTTTACCGTTCGTTTTGCCAGATCAATATTTCCTTTCCCTTGAATAACGGGCAGATTATTAATCGCGATAAAAAGCGAATCCACGTCGATTGAATCTTTATTGGCAAGCAATTGTATTCCGGCCTGATAGTAGCCCACATCGTTAAAGACGAATCGATCTCCCGTTAAATTTGCCGATAGAAGGGGATTATGAATATCTCCGTGTAGTAGGACGCGACCGTTGATGTTGCCCAAAAAATGGAAATTATTGGCAATAACAGAATCGCTAAAGGCTTGTACGATATTAAAGTGGTTGAATTGAATTTGTCCGTTGAGATACTGCTTGTTTTTAAAATCGACTTCCAACGTTCCGCTCAATTGATTTCCAAAACGGAAATTTCCCGAATAATATGAATCGCTAAAGGTCATTTTGGTATTGCCGGTAATGTTTTTAAGGCGCATTAATCCGTTCAATACTCTATGCGAGGTGAATAAGTTACTAAGGGTCGCAACAATTTCGATTTGATTTTTAAGATTGGTCCGGTCGGTTAATTTCAAATTAAATTTAAGCCTGTTTAAAGGGCCGGTTATAGCAAATAGGCTATGTGTACGTTTTAAAACAGGGAGCAGAAATTCGGCTGTGGTAAATTTTTGGAGGGGGAAATTTTCAATTATACCCTTTTCAATACGGGGATTACGCAAATAATTATTTATGTGCAATAAGGCATTAAAACCGGCTGCATTCGAACGGATAATATTTACCCATAGGTCTTGCTTATTTCCGGTAATATCGCCATTTACACTTAAAATGGTATCCTTAGCAGAGGCTAAAGAATAGGCCCAATTCCCTTTTATTTTCCCATTTTCTATATTTGAGCTTAGTTGTAAATCCAGAATGTGTGTTTTTTGGGAGAGGCGGTCGAAAATGAGATGGGTGGAGGTTAGATGCTTTGCCTTTAAATGAATACGAACCTGCCCGTTATGCCGATTCAGGTAACCCGTTCCTTTTACCGTGTTTTCATTTCCCATTTGTGCATAAATGACCGGCAAACGGATACTATCCGGTGAGAATGACATTTTTGCTTTGATCGCATCCAAACTGCGTCCAGAGGGGAAGCGAAATTTTCCGTCTTTGAGCTCTATGGTTCCGGAAGCTGTAGCTGGATTGACGGTTAAAAATATTTTACCGGCAATGGATGCATCCGAATACCAATGTGTTTGTTCGTTGGCAAATGCTTTTCTTAGATGAAGGCCGCTGAATTGAAGAACGGCCTGAAACGTGGGTTTTAACATGTTGGCTATCCACATTTTACCGGCAAAATCGGATCGGGCAAATTTTCCGCGTAAGCTATCGACTACCAATCGGTTATTGGAAATCGCGGCCTTAAATTCCAAATTCCGAAGGTCTCTATTTCGATAACTTAAATTAAAGTTCCGGAAACGTAATTCTCCATTAAGTCGTATACTATCGGGATTAAAATGCTGGTTTTCGAAAAGAATCCATCCTGAAATATTTCCCGTACGGAATGTTAGGTTCGGAAAAAAATTTTCAATAAATTCATTTTGCACTTGATAGTTGGCTAAGCGGCAAAGAAGGCGAACTTTTTCATTTTTTAAATTGATGCGGGCGGAAATATCCATTTGATCGGGCTTATCGGAGAGGAAACTTCCGCTGAGGCCTATATCGATTAAATTTTCACCGTCCGATTTTAGGATTCCGTTTAAATGACGTACAATGAGAATACTATCTGTATTTGCGCGATGTATGGCTACTTGCCCGTCTTCGATGCGTACAAATTTGATTGTATTTTTTTTATTTAACCGGTTAATTAATGATTGTAGAATTTTCCAGATATCCGTACTCTTTTTAGGGCTACGAACGGGATTGCTTTGCCGAATGATAAGTTGCGGGTTTACCAGGGTGATATTCTCTAAGGAACGTAACGGGCTTTTGGGATGTATTAACAGACTGGTTAGCCGATAACTTAGGCGAATGCTGTTCAATGTTAATTTGAATCGTTTATTGTCGGATTTTAATGCCACATTGTTGAAACGAAGGGTACCGAGTCCTATTTTGAAGTTATCCAAGTTTATGGAATAAGGGAGGTTTTCTTCTGCTGAGGACAACAAATATCGTTTAACCGGTTGTGCTAAACCTGTCCAGTTTAGTAACGAGGGTAAAGCAAGTAAAAAAATACCGAAAATGGTAACAATAAGAGAAAAAATTAAGATTATTTTTTTCATTAAACCGATATCTGATTTTTTAATGTTGCCCAAAGGCCAAAATTGGTGCCATCCAGCCGGCGCTATTGATAAGATTTTTTAAATTTTTTATTGCCCCAAACATTTCTTGCGCCCGAATGCCGTTAATTTTTAATTAACTTGTAAATTTCAACGCTGATATCCGGATATGGGTTCCTTCCATTCCGTCCAAACGTTTAAAATTATTAAAATAAGATAAGAATGTCAAAGGAAAGATCGGGTATGAATAAGGAGACAAAATTTTGTTAATAAATTACTTGGCAAACAGTAGGCGTATTTTTTAAACGATCATTTATTGCCAAAGAATTATGAGGCGTGTTTATAAGTGTTTGATAAATTGCTGCTGGGAGCCTTAAAAAAGGAAAAAGGATGAAACCGTTTAAACGGTTTAGCGTCGTGGTATCCCATCCTTGGTCCTTTGTTTAATCGGTAATATTGCTAAGTGTATAGGTCATATACAAACCGTTTAAACGGTTTCCGCAACGGCTTTCACCTGAATTATACTTCAAAGTTTTTGGCAGCCTCCCAAAATTTACAAACGTTTAAAAACGTTCAAACCAAACGTTCGGCCACTATCTCCGCCAAATCACGTACTTCCACATTACTTTCCGTTTCATTGCTCGCATCGGTAAGCATTGTCAGGCAAAACGGACAAGCCGTCGCAATTTCTTCCGCCTGAACCTCCTCAGCCTGCTGCAATCGCGCCTGACGTACAGGTACGCTACCCTTTTCCTCTTCTTTCCACATTTGCGCACCTCCGGCACCACAGCAAAAACTAGCCTGTTTGTGATTCTTCATCTCCTTTATCTCCAGCCCCTTTATCCCGTGCAAAACTTCCCTAGGAGCGTCGTATTCGCCATTGTATCTCCCCAAATAGCAGGGATCGTGGTAAGTTAATTTCCTCTGATTATTGCCTTCGCTAAGTTTAATTTTTCCCTGATCAAGCAATTGCCGAATAAATTGCGTATGATGAACAACCTCATAATGACCGCCAAACTGAGGATATTCGTTTTTCAACGTATTCAAACAATGCGGGCAGGTAGTCACTATTTTTTTCACCTTGGCATTGTTCAACGTTTCGATATTTTGTTCGGCCATCATCGAAAACAGGTACTCATTGCCAGCCCGACGAGCGCTATCGCCCGTGCACTGCTCCCGATTACCCAAAACAGCAAAATTTACTTCGGCTTTATTTAAGATTTTAGTGAACGCACGAGCGATCTTTTGTCCCCTTTGATCAAAAGCACCGGCGCAACCTACCCAATACAAAATTTCATAGTCCGGATTTTCTTCAACGGTTTGCACCTTTAAATCAGGATCCTCTTTAACCCAAGCCAACCGATCTTCATTCATATTCCAAGGATTGCCATTTCGCTCCATTCCGTTAAAAGCGGTTTGCAATTCATTAGGAAATTTACTTTCCTCCAAAACCAAACTTCGTCGCATGTCGACAATACGTTCCACAAATTCAATGGTAAGCGGACATGCCTCCTCACAGGCACGACAAGTTGTACAGGCCCAAAGAACCTCTTCCGAAATTACCCCACCGATCAAAGGATCGTGTTTTAGCTCCAATTCATCCAACTCCCCTCTGGGATGCTTTACCAAATCATCCAAGTTGGCATTAATATATTCGCGCATATCCTCATTAATGCCCTTAGGAGTTAGTAATTTTCCCGTATTAAAAGCCGGACAAACCGACTGACAGCGCCCGCATTCCGTACAAGTATACACATCAAGAATATCTTTCCAAGCAAAATGATGGATTTTGGAAGCGCCATAATGTTCGGCATTTTCGATATCCAAAGTAGACAGCGGGCCAATCTTCAAATTTTGAAAAAATACGTTAAACGGAGCAGTTAACACATGAAAATGTTTGGAAACAGGCAAAAAATTAAGAAAAATTAGCACTACCGCAGCATGCGTCCACCAACCGACATGAAAAATCAGCGAAGCGGTGTCCCTTCCCATGTGTTGTCCGTTAAACCAACTCCCCATCCAATAGTGCATAAGCGAAGCATTCGCCATTTCCGGACCACGTAACACCCATTCGGCTCCGTTCATAAAAAAATCGGATACCATAATAAGCAAAATAAACGTCAAAATTAAATGGCCTTCCCAATTAATGGTCAGCCGTTTCGGTTTTAATACAATTCTGCGAAAAAAAGCATATAAAACCATAAGGGTGACGATAATTTCGAAAATATCCCGCAGATAATTATACACGGTAAGCGTCCGGCTTCCCTCCGAAAGAAACGGAAAATGAAATCCTGGAATCAGACCTCCGATAACTACATTAGCCGAGTTGATGAGTAAAACAACAAATCCCCAAAAAATAAAAGCATGGGCAATGCCACCATCCCAAAATCGCGGATTTAAAATGCGAGTTTGTCCCAATACAATTTTAAGAGTACGCCATAAACGCTTTCCAATTTGATCATAACGATTTTTAGGTTCACCCTTGCGTATCACAGAAATACGGCGGTAGATAAGATAAACAAACAAAGAAATCATGCCTACAAAAAAGATAAGATAAACCGCATAAGCAAGATGATCACTTTCCGGATACATATTCAACCCCTCTATTTTGAATGATCTCAATCAGAAAAACACACAAGGAACGCCACACTTAACGAAATCAAAAACCAGCACTATCGAAAACGAAAAACTTGGTAAATGAGTATTTTCGCAAAAATTTATACTATACGCTGTAAACCTTTAATAGCTGCAGCCATTAAACGTGGGCCAAACCCGGTTGCGCCTTTGCCCCAATAATCGATATGCGTAATATCATTTGCCATCCCAGCCATATCGATATGCGCCCAAGGTGTTTTATCAACAAACGATTGCAAAAATTTTGCCGCTGTAACGGAACCGCCCCAACGACTGCCAATATTTTTAATATCGGCAATATTGCTTTCCAAATCCTTTTTGTAAATATCATCCAACGGCATGGCCCAAAGCAAATCACCGCTTTCCTCGCCTGCTTTTAGCAAAATGTTTTTTAAAGCATCGGAATTACTAAACAAACCCGCACGTTTATCACCGAGTGCTACCATAATAGAGCCAGTTAAAGTGGCAAAATCAATAATTAAACCCGGATTAAAGCGATCAATAGCATACGCAAGCGCATCCGCCAAAATTAAACGCCCCTCGGCATCGGTATTAATAACCTCTATTGTCTTTCCGGAATACGATTTCAAAACATCACCCGGTTTAATAGCCGAACCGTCGGGCATGTTTTCAACCAACGGAAGCACACCGATAAACTCGGTTTTCGGATGTTCATTGGCAATAAACTCCATGCTGCCTGCAACCGCGGCAGCCCCAGCCATATCGTATTTCATTTCTTCCATATTGGCGGAAGGTTTAATGCTAATACCGCCACTATCAAACGTAACCCCTTTACCGACCAAAACAATACGCTTGTTATTCGGATAAGCGGGCGTATAATGAATTAAAACTAAATAAGGTAAATTTGCGCTTCCTTTAGCTACACCAAGTAATGCGCCCATGCCTAACTTTTCCAGTTCCTTGTTATCTAACACTTCAACAGAACAATTATCCACACGGGCAAAATGTTTCTGAATAGCTTGTTTAATATCTTCCGGTGTCGCTTTATTGGAAGGCTGATTTGCCAAATTACGGGCCAGAAAAACGCCATTCATTACTTTCCGGGTTTTAAGAAAAGCCTGACGGAAACGCGGCGAATAGTCTTTTTTGCTGCAAACGTAAATATATCGTCCTTTATTTTCTTTGTTTTTCTTCTCGCTTTTATATTGATCAAAAGAATATTGTCTAAAAAAAATGCCCTCGCTTAAATTTTCAATCAGCGTGTTATGGCAAACCGACAGATTACCGAGATAAATATGATTGCGCCGAGTATTGAGCTTTTCCTGTACCGATTGAATTTTGTACCCCAGTTCTCTGAAATCCTGAGAACTCAAGATCGTGTCATCACCCAGCCCCATAAAGAGAATCCTTTGCACTCCGAAATGTTGAGAGGGATATAAAAGTTGCGTCTCTTTAAATTCACCCTTAAAGTCTTTAAAATTTGCAAAAAAATGTTCCAGATCGGGAATAACGCAAGCCGGAAACGCAGAAAAATTTTTTTTGCGTTTTTTAACAAAATTTTCTGAAAAGAACAGGACAAGCAAATTGGAGTTTAGTCCATGTTCTGGTACAGTGGCAACTTGGAACACAATTCATTCCTTTCCTAATTAAAACTGAGCGGGAATTGCTTTTTGCGTGATTAAAAGATTTCGTTTTATGGGACTTATGCGGTCTACAAATAAAACGCCGTTTAAATGATCAATTTCATGTTGTAAAATTCTGGCCAGCCAATCCGTGTATGTTTCAGTAAATTGCCGACCTTTTTCGTCTTGATATTTTACAACGATTTCAACGGATCGGGTAACCTCTTCATGGACACCCGGAATGGAAAGACAACCTTCTTCCTTAACATCGGTTTCTTCAGAAAAATGAATAATTTCCGGATTAATGAAAGCACGAGGATATTCCCCTTTAATTAGCTCAGAAGCATCAACAACAATGATACGGTTTGAAAAACCGATTTGCGGAGCAGCCAGGCCAATACCGTCTTCCACATACATTATATCAATCATTTCATCTACAAATTTGCGTAATTTTTTATCAAAAACTTCCACGTCTTCCGCTTTTTTTCGTAAAATCGGATCACCGATAATACGCACTTTATAACGCAATCCTGCCCTCCTGATGTACGTTCACATTAAATACCAAAAGACCGTCAAACAATGATTCCATAATTTACAAATATAGTAAAAAATTGAAAATAATAAAAATCGATTAGTAGGTGTAAAATATACATATTCAAACGAGAATGATGCGTTAAAGAAGGCCTAAATTATCCAATATTTTCCCCAGCTCTTCCAATTTAAAGGGTTTTTGCAAACATCCTTTAAAACCATAAGCTTTAAATTGGGCCATCACCGGATCATTGGAATAACCGCTGGAAACAATAGCTGTAGCTTGGGGATCGTAGGCCAACAATTCGGCAATGGCTTCTTTACCGCCCATTCCCCCGGGAATGGTCAAATCCATAATAACCAAATCAATTCGTTTGCCGTCTTCACTCAATTTTTTATACAAAGCCAAGGCCTGCTTGCCATCGGAAGCATGGATGGTCAAAAAGCCAAGTTGACTCAACAGTTCCGTTGCAATTTCGCGAATCATATCTTCATCATCCATTACCAGCACTAAACCGCCTTTGGTTTTACGTTTGCGAACGGTTCGATTTTCCTTCTCGAGTTCCTTAGCGGAAGGCTTTTGAGAAGCCGGTAAATAAATGGTAAATTCGGTACCATGCCCAATTTCGGATTTAACCTTAATGTGTCCGTCGTGTTTGGAAATAATGGAAAAGGAAGTTGCAAGACCCAATCCGCTGCCGCTTTGTTTGGTCGTAAAAAACGGATCGAAAATACGAGACAAATACTTTTCCGGAATTCCGATTCCGTTATCCTGAATAGTCATTTGCACGTATTTACCCTTTTTAAGTGGCAAAGACGTATTGCCCTCAAAAGTAAAATTCTGCAGGTTAATGCGAATAGTGCCTCCGTTGGGCATAGCATGGTTGGCATTAATGATCATATTTTGAATCACCTGACTTATTTGTCCGGCATCCACTTCAACCGCCCAAAGGTTCTCGTCAACCGTAAGCTGATAATCAACATTGGAACCGCTTAAAACAAACTCCGCGGAATCGCGGACCAATTCTTCCAAATTGGCATGCTTTTTAATGGGAGCGCCACCTTTAGAAAATGTGAGCAGTTGTTGCGTTAATTCCTGTGCGCGGCTGGCTGCTTTTTCCGCGCTTTGAATGCGCTGCATCAATTTCACATCGTCTTTGGCTCTTAAACGCATCAACGATAAATTTCCCATGATGGCCGTAAGGAAATTATTGAAATCATGGGCAATGCCGCCGGCCAACACACCGATGGATTCCAGCTTTTGATTTTTTAATAGTTCCTGTTCCATCCGGCGTTTTTCGGTAATATCTCTAAAGGCGACCACTGCGCCAATCAAAAGGCTGTCTTTGTCTTTGATAGGCGCTACCGAGTATTCGATAAGAATTCGCTTGTTTTTGCGTCCCACAAGATAACCGGACATCTCAATTTGTTTGTTGCCGTCAATTTCAAAAAGTTTGGCAACGGGATTTTCCTGCGGTTTCAGGGTAGTTTCGTCAATAGTTCGAAAGATCTCGTTAAAATCCAATTGATCCATTTTTTCATTTTTTTCGATATCCAGCATACGGCGGGCTTGTTTATTGCACAAAATAATTTTTTGGTCTTTGTTAACCGCAACTACGCCGTCCGCAATCGCTCCCAACGTTGCCGACAACCGTTCTTTTTCGGCCATTAATTCCTGCTCCGCCTGTTTTCGGTCGGTAATATCAAATACGGTTGCCAAAACAGCAGGCCCGTCGTCGTAATCGATAAGACGGCCGGTAAAGTCCAGCCATTTTATCTTTCCGCTCTTGGTTACAATTCTGAATTCATAGCGTTCCGGTACATCTCGCGCCCCACGTAAACGTTTAGCAAAGCGCTCTTTTAACATTTCCACATCATCCGGATGTACCAATTGCCAAATGTCCATAGAGTACAATTCTTCTGCCGTATACTCCGAAATTTTTTGAGCTGCTTTGTTTACAAATCGGAATCCGCCTTCTTGTTGAATGTAAATACCGGAGCTGGTCGATTCGGTATAGGTGCGAAATTTCTTTTCGCTTTTATTAAGAGCGCTAAAGGCTTTTTCTACTTCTTCTTTTTCTCTTTGTAAGGCCAAAGTGCGTTCGGCTACTTTTTTCTCCAAGATTTGCCGTGCACGTTTGTTTTCCAATTCCCGATATCGAATTCCGCCCACAACCGAAGAAAAAATAGCTAAAAGAGAAAGCGTAATAAACCACCAGGTTTTATAAAACGGAGGTGTTATAATAAAAGAAAATTCCGCGGGTGCTCTGCTCCAGTGTTCTCCGTCAATGGAAGCACGTACCTTAAACGTATAATGCCCGGGCGGCAAATAGGAATAAGTAGCAAATCGATCCTGAACCGGAGGCGACCAATCGGTATCAAACCCTTCGAGCTTATACTGATAATGCACCCATTCCGGTACTTTTAAATAAAGGCCGGTATAAGTAAACGTTAAATAATTTCGATTAGCAGCCAATTTGTGGTTTTGGGGAATTTCGGCTTCTTTTAAAAATATCTTTAAACCGGTAATTTTGATTTTCGGTATGAAATTAAATTCATGCAATTTGTAAGGATTTATTTTTACGGCACCCTCAATGGTTCCAAACCACAAATTGCTATCCGGACCCATAAACACAGCCCGTTCGTTGCATTCCGAAATTTTAAAACCCTCACGGATGCCAAAATGAATAAACGAACGCGCATTCTTATCCATGTGGGCAATTCCGCGATTGGTACCGATCCACAATTCATCCCGCCAAAAAACAATGGAATACAAAGCCTGCTGATCCAACCCCGACGTGCTGGTAAAATCATACATTTTTTGCCCGTCGAACATAATTAATTCATCATCGCCCGTTAAAAGCCAAATATTACCCTGATTATCTTCGGTAATATTGGTAATCCCCTGAATAGGATATCCGTTTTTTAACGAAAAGGCTTTGAAGGTATTTCCGTCATATTTAATCAATCCCGCATCAACCGTTCCAATCCACAAAGTACCGTTTTTACTTTTGTAAAGTGCGGTAATACTATCGCTAAGTTCCTTGTGTGTTTTACGGGTAATATGTTTGAATGTTTTTTTCGCAGGATTATAAATCATAATCCCATCATATAATGAACCAATCCAAAAGCGGCCTTTATTATCTTCAACAATCGATGACAAACTATTATCATCAAATTTTTGCGGAAAACCTAATTTAGAAAATTTCTTCGTCTTTAAATTGTATCGAAAAATACCTCCGCCACTACATACAAACCAAAGCCGGTTACCACTCGAGTGGTATATTTGCACCACGCTTTGTATTTGCTGTCCCAATAAAGAATGATAATAGCGATACGATTTGGTTTTATGATGAAATCTGGCTAAGCCGTCTTCCAAGCCGAACCAAGTATCATTTTCGTCACTCCAGATACTCCAAACAATTTTACTGGACTTGCTTCCAGGAAAAAGAAAATATTCAATGGCCTGACTACGCAATTGATCGACGCCGTAACCATCATAACCGAACCAAATATCGCCTTCGGAATCTTCATATACCTCTGCAATATCGTTGGAAATAAGTCCTTGTTTTTTGGTAAAATGCTTTAATGCAAAGTGACCGTTTTGCCAATCTTTGGCAGGCAAAAAATACGCACCGTCTTTATAGCTTAAAAACCAAAAATCATGATTCCGTGTTTCATAAGTAAAAAAGACGTTTTTTGCCGGAAAATATTTTTTACCAAAATGATGGATTTTGCCCTGCGGGTCGTAATAAAACAATCCCTTGTCGCCGGTTCCGATCCAAATACCGCCTTGGGAATCTTCACGTAAATTTAAAATATAGGGTTTTGCTTTTGACGGAAATTTTAAGGAATCTAATTGAACGGAATCGGCAAGGGTACCAGCATGTAAAATAGAAACACCTAAAGGTGTGGCAAACCAAAAATCGCCGTTTTGCCGATGAATAAACGAAAAAATATAGTTACTGGAAAGCTTGTTCTTTTTACGTGAGAGATTCAGAAAACCTTTCTCCCGTTGCACAAAAATCCCTTGCCCCATCGTAGCCACCCACAATGGTCCATCGGGTTCTTTGTAAATTTGTATTACCGATGCTTTGTGCTGAACCTTACCGTTACTTTTAATTTGGATTTGGTCAAATTTTTCCGTATCGGGGTTGTAAATAGATATTTTACCGTGCTCGTGTCCGAACCACAGGTTTCCTTTTTTATCTTTAAAAACGCAAGTAACATAATTTTCGGCCAAACCGTTTCGCTTTGTATAGCGCTTAAAAATTTTCCCGTCAAAGCACGAAGCGCCACCTACCGTGGTAAACCAAAGAAATCCGAGGTTGTCCTGTACAATTCCCGTAACCTGTGATTGAATGAGCCCATCTTGCACATTATAATGACGGATATCAAGACTTTGACCGAACAGCAAAGTGCTTAATAAAAAAATAATTAAGCTATTGAAGATTAAATTTGTAAGTTTCATATCCTTATCCAAGCTGCGCCGATATCCTTTACCGGACATTTTCCTTGTTCTCGCCTATTTTCGTTTAGATACTTTAAAACATTAGATTTTCTTTTGTTATTTAACCAACCAACGCGCCACTTTTTCATTTTGATTTAAGTATTTTTCTAAATTCTGCACCCCAATTAACGGATAGGCTGATTTAGGAATAAAATAGGCATTATTTTTTTTAAAAAACAACCGAAACGGTTCAATATCGTCCCTCTCCGAATGTTGATTGACCAATAATTTATGAACGCTTATCCTCAAATCCTTTAAAAAATTAATAATACGTTTCGATTCAGCAACGGAGATACTATCCGGAGTGGTGACAATATGCAAACGGCAATTGTGCCCGTCGCGAAACAATGAATTTATCATTTGGTAACGTTTTTGTTGTTCAATTAGATTTTTTTTGATTTTATCCGTTTCTAACGTTTTACGCCCTAATCTAACTCCGGAAATAATTTCTTTTTTATTAAGAATTTCTTCGCGCAAATTCAATAGCTGATCGAGCCAAACAAGCGAGACAGAAGGTAATGCAAAAAATTTTAGCGATATGGCCGTAGGCGGCATATCAAAAATAAGATAATCCGACTTTTCGAATTTTCGAACATAATGCTGAAAGGCCAATAGTAATCCGTACTCTTCCATCCCTGGTGCATAGCGTAATATTTTAAAATGTTTTTCCAGATTGATGGCTGTTAAATACGAATAGCTTTTGCGCAGTTGAGACTCGCTTTCCCCGATAAAATTTTGCACAAAACGATCGATATCGGCTTCGATCACTGGTACGGGAAACGATGCATCGTTTTTTCTGCCGCCCAAAATATCAAACAGATTATGTGCCCGATCCAAAGAAATTAATCCTACTGAATAACCGCTTTGGGCAGCGGACAATGCGCTTAAAACAGAAAGCGACGACTTCCCCACCCCTCCTTTTCCCAAAAAAAACAATAGGTTCACTTCCGGATTGCCTTTTTAATCAATATCCAAATACGAAAATAATTCCGATAAAGGGGCATTGGCCAGTTCAACCCTTCGGATCATTTCTGTGATTTGCTTTTCCATAAAAGGCAGCAATTCCAAACTAATATTTAACGGCGGTGCTGGCATCCCTATCCAATAGCCAAATGTTAGCAAGGTAAAAATATGCTCCAATTCGGCAGCTTCCCATTCCAAGGTATCGGTCGCCTCAGAGCGGAAATATTCGTCAAGTGTTTGCCATTGCTCTCTTAGTTTTCGAATTAATTTTCGTATCACGTTTCAACAACCGTTTTGTTTTGTTCGTTTTTCGTAGTAAAGAATTTTACCAGGCCTTCTACGACTATCCATAAAACAAGTAAAATAATAATACCATTAACCGACAGCAATAATATCTTTTTAGAAGTAAAAAAACGGGCTTCATTCATACTGCTGGCCCAAAAGGTCATAATGGCCATAAATAATGCAGGTAAGCCCGAAACAAGCCACTTCCATCCGCCCTTGGAACGCAAATACAGCGTAATAACAATTAAGGCCAAAGCGGATAATGTTTGATTCACCGCACCGAACATAGGCCACAATGTTAAGGCTCCTGCTCCGTTAGCGCCGTTAGCAAAGGCAAGCAAACCTGCCAAAATAACGGCTAAAGCCGTTGCCGGATAGCGTTTGCTAAAAACAGGTGCCTTTAGGTCAATGGCAATCTCACTGATAATGTAACGCTGAATTCGTGTTGCTGTATCTAATGTTGTGCCTGCAAACGAGGCGACAAATACCCCCATGATAACAATTGCAATATTTTTAGGAATTCCCAATGCCGTAATAAAATTGGCTGCTCCCGTTACAAATGCTGCTATTTTGCTTCCCAATCCGGCCGCTGCCGTCCAAGAAGCATAATGGGTATTCCAAGCTTGCAAGCCGAACAAAGTTTGTCCCGATTTAGTGACATACCCCAAACCGATACCCGCACCCACAGCAGCAATAACCAGAGTGGCTAATGCCCCTTCCATAAGCATGGAGCCGTATCCGACAAACAATGCATCATTTTCGTTACGCACCTGTTTGGAAGATGTTCCCGAAGCTACCAGCGAATGGAAACCGGAAATAGCACCACAAGCTATAGTGATAAACAAAAAAGGCCACATAGGAGGTGCTTCGGGCGGCTTTAACTGTAAAGCCGGTGCAACCATGGTCAAATGCCCGCCGAAGGAAGCGGCAATAATTCCGGCAAACATGAGTAACATAGCGATGAGCAATTGGTACGCGTTAATAAAATCCCGTGGCTGTAAAAGTGTTGTAACGGGCAATACAGAAGCGAAAAAGGCATAAATTAACAAAATAACGGTCCAAATTCCGGTAGGCGGGATGCCCCATACGGGCGGCATTTTCACAGGCAAGTAGGCCCCTAATATCATGGAAGCGTACATGGTAATAACGGCGATAATAGACCATAAGAAAACGTTTTTTTGTTTATGATAAATAAGATACCCCAAATACATGGCAATGGGAATTTGTAGCCAAACCGGTAATACCGCCGAAGGAAACGTATCGAAAATTATGGCTATTACCAAACCGAAAATGGCAATAACAATCCACAATGTTAAAAAAACGATAATAAAAAAGAAAAATTTGGTTCGCGGATTAATGTATTTGGCCGTAAATTCCGAAATAGATTTTCCCTGATTGCGCATGGAAATAACCAGCGCTCCGAAATCATGTACGGCGCCCATAATAACGGACCCCAGGAAAACCCAGATTAAAGCCGGAACCCATCCCCAAATAATGGCAATGGCCGGCCCTACAATCGGTCCGGTCCCAGCAATGGAGGTAAAATGATGGCCAAAAATAATTTCTTTTTTGGTAGGCACATAGTCAACACCGTCTTCAAATTGTTTGGACGGAACCGTTGCCTTATTGTTTAATTTAAAAATAAATCGCGCGAGATATTTCCCGTAAAGATGATACATTAAAATGTAACCGCTAAAAGTAACCGCAACGATTAATAGGGTTTCCATAACGCAACTCCATTTTTAAATGAACGCGAACGGTATTCTTATGCAATTAAATTTAATCAATATTCAAAATAATGTAAAATTACCACAACAACAAAAAAGCTATCTACCCCTGTCTTTTAATCGCCGTTATAAACCGGCCTTTACTCTAAACACTATTTCAGTATATGAGTGGCATTCAAATTCCAAATTAAAGGCAAGATAAACTTAATCATCAATGTTACCAGTACGGTCATAATCAAATCCAAAATCAACCCGATTTTAGCCATTTGCGGTATGGTCATGTAATGCGTTCCGAAAACGATGGCATTAGGAGGTGTTGCTACGGGTAACATAAAAGCCAGCGAAGCCGAAATGGTCGCCGCAATAATCAAAATAAACGGATGAATATGAATGGCCATGGCCACACCGGCGACAACTGGAATGAGCATGGCCGCCGTAGCCGTGTTTGAGGTAACCTCGGTTAATGCAATAGAAAGAATAACCACGATTAAGATAATTAACAGAATATTAAGGCTTTGCAACGAAACCAACTGCATCCCGATCCATTTGGAAAGCCCACTTACTTCAAAGCCTTTAGCCAGAGCCAAACCACCTCCGAAAAGAAAAATAACATCCCAAGGCAAGCGTGTGGCCGACTTCCAGTCCAGCACAAAAATGCCTTTTTGCCAATCTACTGGAATCATAAACAAAATGGCTGCGCCGCTCATGGCGATAGTAGAATCTTTTATCATTTTGGGCATCCCGGGAATAAAGCCATGCGAAATCCACAAAAATACCACAATGCCAAATACGATAAGAACCCACCGTTCGGCCTTTTGCATTTTACCTAAATTTTTAATTTGTTTCTCTAATAACGCTTTGCCTCCGGGCAGCCGCTTTATTTCCGGCGGTGCGGCAAACTTCACCAGATAATACCAGGTTAAGGCAAGCATTATAACCGATAAAGGAACGCCAAAGAGCATCCATTGTACAAAAGAAACCGGTACATGGTAGGTTTGTTCGATAAAACCCGCCAAAATGGTATTGGGCGGCGTTCCGATAATGGTGGCTACCCCGCCTATAGAAGCAGCATAGGCAATGCCCAACATTAACGCCAAACCAAATTTAAACCGCGTAGGACGTGTGTCGATATTCAAATCCTTGTTATGCTCGATGAAATCTATCGTTTCGTTTAACACCGCTAACCCGATGGGGACCATCATCATGGTTGTGGCCGTATTACTGATCCACATGGAAAGAAAAGCCGTAGCCACCATAAATCCCAAAATAATGCGGTTGCTACTGAAGCCCACAAACCGAATAGTGTGTAAGGCAATTCTGCGATGCAAATTCCATTTTTCCATGGCAATGGCAATCATAAAACCGCCCAAAAACAAAAAAATGAGATGATGGGCATAAGGGGCGCAACTCTCTTTGGCACTCATAATGCCTAAAATGGGAAATAATGCGGTTGGTAATAAAGCGGTTGCCGGGATGGGGACGGCTTCCGTAATCCACCAAATTACCATTAAAGTTGCCACAGCAGCTACTTTTACTCCTGCAGCCGATAGTCCTGCGGACGGTGGCAAAAAACCGACAAACAGAGCTAAAATCGGTCCGGCAAAAAAGCCAATTTTTTGACGTAGGGTGTACATGACAGAAATCTCCTACTTATTTTTCGATAAAAGTATATACAAAAACAATAAAAACAATGCAACGCTTTGGTGTTAATTAAAAAAATTAAAATATTAAATATATAAACAACGTTTTGCTTTTAAAAATAGCCAATTTTATATGTCTTTTGTACGATGGAGTAAAAAAATAAAAAAATTACGTTTAAAAACAAAGATGGTACATTTTTAATACGGTAGGGGACAGACAGCAATTATTTCCGCGAAAGGCAGCCGTTTCTCTGCCCAAAAAGTAATAAAACTTCAACGTTCTGCTTAAAGGAACGCGGAATTAAAAATCCCGCAATTCATTAAATTTGATTTGCGGGATTTAAATCGACGAATTTTCGTTTTTATTTATTCGTTTTCTTCTAAAACACTAATGGTTTTATCTACTCTCTGAATCAAATCGCTAAGGCTCACCGTACTCGCCGGACGATTCAAATCCATTAAGTACAAATCGTAATTCCCGTTACGATTGCTATGAAAAACTATTTTGGTACCGTCAGGAGAAAAAACGGGATTCAAGTCATCGGCTGGATTGGATGTCAGGCGCTGCTGAGCGGATCCATCATCGTTCATCATGTAAATTTCAAAATTACCGTCACGATCGGAAAAGAAGGTTACTTTATCTCCGGAATTGGAAATATCGGGCGAAACGTCATTTATTCCCGGATTAAAGGTAATTTGTTTGATTTCTTTTGTGCGTAAATTCATTTTATAAATGGCATAGGATCCCGAGCGGTTGGAATCGAAGATTACTTCGCCTTCTTCGTCGCTGCTGCCTGGGAATAATTGAGGGCTTCCTTCATTGGAATCATCATTGGTAAGTGCAAGCTGAAAACGTCCGGTATTTTCCATGACAAATATATCGCTGTGCAATTCGTAAAACGGAACGTCCTCACGCAAATCATTCCGTTGAGATACAAAGGTAATAAATTTGCCGGAAAACGAATAGCGCGGGCGCCAGTCATCCGAACCGTTGCGCGTCAAATTTTCTTCCTGATGGGTATTTAAATCCATAACAAAGATATCGCGTAATTTCTGGTCGAAATCAACATCACGATGATCATCGGCCGTGGAAGTGTACACGATATGCGTGCCGTCCGGTGAAAAAGACGGGTTTTCCTCGTGTGCCGGCGTATCGGTTACCTGCTGGGTTTCACCTGTGGTCAAATCGTAAATAAACAAATCCCAATTGCCATTAACATCGGCCTGGTAAATGATTTTGTTGCCGTCCGGTGAAAACGAACCGAAGGCCTCCTGAGCATCGGTGGCTACAATAGGTGTATCTTGAAAGGTGTCCACAAAATAAGGCATAATACGATCCACATAATTAGGGCCGTCCGCGCCTTCCAAAACCGATTTAAACGTTTTGAAGGCTCTTAATTTGTCTCCGGATTTCAAAGCAATTTCACCATATTGATATTTTACTTCAGAGTTATTCGGATCGATTTTTAAGGCGCCTTCCAACACTTTCATGGCTTCCAGATTGTGGCCGTTTTCAAAATAAATATTAGCCAACTGCTGGCGGTACTCCATATTGTTGGGGTTTTTCTTGATTTGCTTTTGCAGCATTTCAATTTTTGCCTTTACATGCGCATCGGCCTCCCCAACGGTTGGCACTTCGCCCGGCCCGCCTTTTTTAGAACCGGAGCAGGCAAAAATAAACAGGACTAAAAAAAGAATACCGAAGTATTTGCTTAGGTGTAGCATGGCCACTCCTCACTGTATCTGTTTGATACGTTTCTCTGCATCTCGTTTTAATACCAAATCTATGCCAGGACGTTTGATGATTTCTTTATACATGCGTATGGCATCATCAATACGTCCCAATTTTTCATAACATTGGCCGGAATAATACAACGCACTGGCTTCCCATTGCAATTTGGTTTTTTTGGATAACAAGGGAATTTTAACGAATTCCGCAATAGCATCTTCGTAACGTCCGGCTTTTAGCAGGGCTTCGCCAATATAAAATTGTATTTCCGGTTCACGTTCGGCATCGGCTTCCACTTTAATTGATTTTAAATAATCGACTGCTTTTTGGAATTGGTTTAGGTTCATATATGCCCTGGCGATAATAATTTTTTTATCCAGCCGATCGGGAGCTTCCGGAAACTTTTGTAAATACGAACGGGCCATGGCCTGAGCCGCATCCCAGAAGCCAGTTAACGAATAGACCTTTATTAAGTTGGTCATTATGTTGGCTTGCAGGTGACAGCCCTGACAATAATCCAACGCCTTTTTGAACATGGCGATGGAGGCATCGTATTTTTCGGATCGAAAATACAAAGAACCAAGCGTGTTATATACGCCGGGCAACTGATTGCTATTCGGGTACTTTTCGGCAAAACCGGTTAATATTTTAAGTGCTTCTTTTTGCTTATTGAGTGTAATAAGCACCAAAGCGTTAAAATATTCCGCATCATCCACATATTCGGTCGATTTGTACTTTTTCTTTACCCTGGAAAAATATTTTTGTGCTTTATTGAAATTTTTGGACAAACGATAATAGTTTCCGAGTTCCAGATAGAATTGGGCCAAAACGTTTTTCTTTTGCGGATAACTTTTTTTATACGTGGCAATCAGCGTATTTACCTGTGTTACTTTTCCCTGCCGTATAAGTGCAATAATATATTTCGCAGCAATTTCACTTTTAAGTTGCGCTTCATTTAAATGTTTTAAAGCCGTGGCATACAAGCGAGCCGCTTCGGGGTAATTTTGCTGCATAAAATAAATATCTCCGGCCTTTATAACAGCCTGAGCAAACAATTTTCCATCGCTGTCGGAAACGGCTTTGTAATTTTCGCGGGCCAAATAGTACTGACCGTCTTTATAATATAAATTGCCTAAGGCAAAATGGGCCTGATCGCTATAATTGCCTTTGGGAACTAACATCAAATAAAGACGATAATAGTGAATAGCCGGTTTAGGCGTTCCGTTAAGTGCGTATGCCTTGGCCAAAAAATAGATATCCTGAAAAACCGTGGGCGGTTGAAATTCTTTTAATAAAATAAAATCATTCAAAAAAACCGAACGAATGCTGTTTTGCAAAAAGGCAATAGCCTGCCGGTACTGCCCTGCCTTAAGATAGATATCTCCCATATAGGTACGACTGCGCTGGGCAATTTCGGAATAATAAAAATAGGTCGTTAAATTTTCATACGCATGAATCGCCTGGTCGTACTGACCGCTCGATTGGTAAATTTGCAGCAAATCATTAAGGGCAAGCGCTGCTTCGTTACTAAACATGTAGCGGCTGATAAGTTGTTGTAAATATTGTTGGGCTTCTTCGGGATTGCTTTGTAATTCAAGACGCGCCAAACTCAGTAAATAACCGGGCATCCGCGGCGAATCAGGAAAAGAAGCAATTAACTTTTTAAAATAGGCAATGCTTTGGGCGGTGTAAGAAGAATCGAACGCCATATCCAAAGCCAAACTACGCATCCACTCTTCGCGCAGGGGGCTGGTCGGATATTTTTGAATTAAGGCTTCGACTAATTTTTTTTCTTTGGCCAAATCGGTCGTATCGGCTTTGAGCGTCGTTTTAATTAAAAGCCAGGCACTTTCGTCAGGACGGCTGCACGTGCTGCTGTGGATTACGGCCTGCCTAAATTGTTGTGTTGCCAAATTTAAATAATTCTTACCCGACCCCGCTCCGGAATACTGAGCAAATTCCATCATTTTTAAATATGTTTTACCCAAATAAAGATGTACATCGCCTTGATTGCTGCTGTCTAATTTCAGAGTATTTTGAAACTGTTCTTCCGCTTTGCCGTAATTTTTTAAATCATTAAAATAAACTTTACCGAGTCGAAACGAAAGATTTGCTTTTTGCAAACGATTGGCCGTTAAAAAATCACCTAATAATCCTGCCAAATGATTGATGGCCACATCTTGCTTTACCAGAACAAAATTCTTAAGAAATTGCTGATGTTTTTCCGCTTCGGGCATGTATTTAGAAGCATTGAATTCGTGAATTAATTTATTGAAATAATATTCGGCTTCCTTGGCTTCTCCCATTTTTTCGTGCGCCAAGGCCACATAATAGAGTATGTCGTCTTTGTCTTTAAACCGGTCTTGACGTAAAAGAAACGGTTGGCCCACACTGATAATTTCGGCCCATTGTTTTTTTTGTGCCAAAATATAGAGCAATCGGGCCGTTAAAGCAGCTTTTTCCTTAAAGTCGGTGATTTTGGACAAACGCTGATAAATAGAAGAAGACGCTTGCTGGAAATAATGGTATTGGCTAAGCCAATTCAAATAAATTTTATAAACCTGATGAAAAACAAGCTGGTTCTGTTGTTTGTATTTTTTTACCTCTTGGCCCAAAACCGTAATAGCTTCGGAAATAAAATTCTGTTTTTTAAAGCAAAGTGCTCGCTTTAAGGCCAAAATGAGCGCAAGGGAATCCTGATCGGTATGCACCTTTTTATATTGTGATTCGGCCGCCTTGTAATTGGCATCAAGATAATAAATATCACCCAAAAGATAGCGCATATTGTTGCGGATTTCCTTATCCGTTTGGGCGCTAAGTTGTGCTGTTAACAATTTAATAGCCGGTGCGTATTTTGCTTCCTGAATATCGATTTTGCCCAATCGGATGGCGCTTAATCCGGCATAACGACTTTTAGGGGCAAGTGCCACCGCTTTTTTAAATTCCTGCCGTGCTTTTTCGACAAAGCCCAATTGGGTGTCGATCTCACCTTCAATTAAATGCGCTTCGGCCAGAATAGCCATGTTATCGCTTTGGATTTGAAATGCTTTGTCCAGCAATTTGCGCGCTTCGTCCAAACGTTCCAATAAAAACAGAACCTTGGCTTTTTTCACCAAAGCAGGTAGATATTGGGCCGAAGTCGGATAGCGTTCGATAATCACCGTAAACAACTGCCGTGCCTTATCCGTATTGTGCAATTGGTTTAAATAAATGAGTGCGGCTTTAAATACGGCTTGCGCAGCACGGGTATCGGTTGGGTACAATACCCGTAACGATTCGTAAGCGCGGGCAGCTTCTTTGTAATTTCCTGTTTTTTCGGCACAATCGCCTACTAAAAACCAGGCCTCCGGTGCAAAAGGACTTTTGGGATATTCCAGAGCAAGCGATTGAAATTCGGCTCGTGCTTTGGCAAATTCTTTTATTTTGTAAAGAGCCATTCCCGCATAATATTTGGCGTCATCCACTTTGTCGCTATTGGGATAGTTATTGTAAAATTTAATAAATTGCTGCGCCGCCAAATCATAAAATTCTTGTTTGTACAATTTAAGCGGGTAGGAAAAATCTTCGCTTTCGCGGTTTTGCGCCTGTACAAAGCCTGCTACGATTAAAGTTAACAGAATGTACGTAATGATTTTGCTCATAGAACTCACTAATTATTGGTTCACAAACTAATTTTCAATCGGTGATAAATTGGCAAACTTTTTAATCAATTTTTTATTAATGTTGCCATTAAAAAAATGTACGGTTATTTTCATTTTTTCGCCATGGCCTTCCAAACCAATTATTTGGCCTTTACCAAACGTAGCGTGATAAACCGGTTGGCCTATCTTAAATTCGTTATCACCATTTGACTGGTCATGATCATTTTGAAAATAGTGTTCTATTTTTTCACGGCGTGCCGTACGTCGGGCGCGACGCTGCATCGGTTTGGAACGATTGGCGCTGTACCGGTATTCAATAAATTCTTGCGGAATTTCGTCGAGAAAAACCGACGGCTCGTTGGTTAAATAGGCATTGTATTTACGCCGTTTTATGGCATAGGTTAAATACAAACTTTCCATGGCTCGGGTCATTCCCACATAAAACAAACGCCGTTCCTCTTCTAACTCATTAAGGTCTGCAGAAGTTCGTTGCAAAGGAATTAATCCCATTTCCATGCCAGCAATACATACAACGGGGAACTCCAATCCTTTGGCCGCATGTAATGTCATCAATGTTACGGCATTGGAACCCGAGTTCCAAGTATCCACATCGGTTAACAAACTCACCTCTTCCAAAAATGCTTCCAAACTGGCATCACGTCCTTCGCGTTCACGTTCTTGCGTGAACTGATCGATTGAATTAAATAATTCTTCGATATTGCCAATACGGTTTTCACTTTCGTATTGATCGTATTCCGTTTTAAAATGCGTAATAATGCCTGTTTCCGAGGCTAATGTGGAAACCAATTCCACCGGACTTAACTCGTTTTTTAATGCCATAAACTTGTTAATCAATTCATAAAATTGCATAACACGGCTGCCCATGGCCTGCGAAATATTGGCCACTTTGTCTACATAGCCTAATGCTTCGAATAACGTAATGCCTTCCATATCCGCAAAGCGTTCGATTTTGGTAACTGTAGTTTCGCCTATGCCACGTAAGGGGAAGTTAATAATCCGGCGTAGTGAAATGCTATCCGCCGGATTGACGATAACCTTAAGATAGGCCAGAATATCTTTTATTTCTTTCCGATCATAAAATTTTACGCCGCCAACGATATTGTAAGAAATGGCATTTTTGCGTAATTGATCTTCAATGGCCCTGCTTTGCGCATTGGTCCTGTACAAAATAGCAATATCTTTAAAGCTGCGTTTGTGGGTGTACATTTCGTCATGGATAATTTCAACGATTTTGCGGGCTTCATCCAATTCGTCGTCCGCAACAAAGAGTTTTATTTTTGGGCCTTTGTCTTTTTGCGTCCAGAGCGATTTTCCCAGCCGTTGTTTATTGTTTTTTACTACGGCATTGGCTGCTTCGAGAATATTGGAATACGAACGATAATTTTGCTCCAATTTGAAAACTTTTGCTTCCGGAAAATCCCGATTGAAATTTAAAATGTTATTAATATCGGCCCCTCGCCACCCGTAAATCGATTGATCTTCATCCCCCACTACACATAGGTTGTGGTCTTTATTAACCAATCGCTTTAGTAATAAATATTGCGCCCGATTGGTATCCTGATATTCATCCACCAAAATATAACGGAATTTTTGCTGATATTTTTCACGGATTTCCGGATATTCGTCAAACATCTGGATGGGGCGAATTAATAAATCGTCAAAATCCAAAGCATGGTTTTTGATTAAAAAGTTTTGGTAATCTTGATATATTTCGGCCACAATTTGATCGTATTCGCTCTCTGCTTCGTCAATTAAAGCCGGACTGGGTAAACGAAATTGATTTTTTAGACGCGAAATTTTGCTTTGAACGATTTTGGGATTGTATTTCTGTGGCGAAAGCCCGCGGTTGCTTAAAATTTTTCGGATGGATCGAACCGCATCATCCACATCATAAATAGTAAAACTACGAGACAAACCTATTCTTTCGGCTTCGATACGTAAAATACGGGCACAAACGCTGTGGAAAGTTCCGATCCAGAGAGGTAAAATTTGGTTACCGATTAACGATTCAAGACGCGATTTCATTTCGCGGGCAGCCTTATTGGTAAAGGTAACCGCTAAAATTTGCGAAGGAAGCGCTTTTTTGTTTTTAATCAAATAAGCGATACGATACGTTAAGGTACGTGTTTTTCCGCTGCCCGCACCTGCAATAATTAATACAGGACCGTCGGGTGTTTCTACAACCGCCCGTTGCGAATCGTTTAATTTTACCAATAGTTCTTCCATGCTTTTGCACTTCCCCGTTTAATATCCATAAATTTTTTTTCGAATTTGGTCTAATTTTCGTTTTGCTCGGGCATGTTCACGAGCTGTACGTGTGAACACATGACTGCCATCGCCCCGCGCTACAAAATATAAATATTTCGTTTCGGGCGCAAACAATACGGCCAAAATGGATTTTTTCCCGGGATTATTAATGGGCCCGGGCGGCAACCCTTTATGCAAATAGGTATTATATGGCGATTCGATTTTCAAATCGCGATAGCGCAGTCTCCTCGGACCATCCGGTAACAAGAACTGGATGGTTGGGTCTGCCTGAAGGCGCATGCCGACCCTTAAACGATTCAAATATACCGAGGCAATCACCGGACGTTCCCGATCCAAAACAGCTTCGCCTTCCACAATGGAGGCCAGTGTTAATACCTGATGGCGATTCAACCCTAATTTTCGCATTCTCAAACGAATGCTATCTGTCTTAAATATTTGCAGCGTCTTTTTTACAAGAAACGTCAAAACGCCTTTTTCGCTAATGCCACTGGCAAACACATAGGTATCCGGTAACAAATAGCCCGTAATATCGTTAACCGGTATTTTAAACACCTGCAAAAACAACGAATCGTGCGCCAAGGAATCCAGTACCGAATACCTTAAATGAAGGCGCTTGCTTAAACGAAGTAAAATACGATTCGTCGACCATCCTTCTATTAATGTTACCGAAATAAGCTCGGGTTTGGCCTGTTTGAAAAACAAGATAAGCTGCGGATTCGTGAGCCCTTGCGGTACTTTAAAGGTTCCGGCCGGTACTCTTGTGTCTAACCCGCAAATTTTGGCCCAAAGCGTAAAAAGCCCTTTATGGGTAATCAGCTCTTTTTTTTGTAACGTATCGGCGAAAGCGGCAAACGAACTGCCTTTGCGGATTGAAATCTCGACAGTCGTCTTCTCGTTTAACGAACCGGGCAAGCGACAATATTTTACAAGACCGTAAATTAAAAAGGGTATTAGTAAACCTACCCAAAATACTTTTCTGAATTTATTCATTTCCCGATTGTTGTTTTCTGCGTTCCATTTCTTCACGTTCCAGACGCCGTGATTCATCAATAATGCGTTCGTAAATACGGCTTATGGCGTTGCCACTTAATGGCCCGCGATTGTTTTTACGCACATTTCCGATCACTTGTTCTTCCCGTTCTGGGACGTACACAGGCATACCATGGGCCCGTTTTATCTCGCCAATTTTATTAGCCAGATGGGCGCGTTCATTTAATAAGTCAACAATTTTTCTGTCGATGGAATCTATTTTAATGCGAAGTTTAGTAAGTTCTTGTTGAACCGAGTCCAATAAGCGATCCCCTGTGCGTTAAAATAATTAGCAGAAAAATAAAATTAATTACACTGCGCCTTTAAGTGTTTTTTTAATTTCAAAAATGCACTTTAAACGGTTTAAATTAACGTAAAAGACAATAAAAATCCAATATTTTTAGCGTTTTAAATTGATTGCCTATTTGGAAATCTGAAGAAATTGATCAATGCGTTCACGGGCTTGCGGATCGGTTTTGATATTCAGCTCCACAGGGGTACGCACCAGTTTTATTGCCGGAAGCTTTTTGTTTTCGCTAAATTTCAAATCAAGTCTTGTTACGTATTCGCTATCTGTGCCAGGGCCCAAAATCCAAGGTAAATGTTGATTTTTGTACATTTGTGTTTGCGCATGGGCCAACAGGATCAAATGAAATTGCGGGTATCGTTTGATAAAATCAGGCAAACGATCTCTTTCGCCATGAAAAATCGCTATGCGAAATGCATCGTCAGTGCGTACTTTTTGATAGGTACTTTTAAATTGTGCTTCGGAAAGATGTACATTCGGGGCGCGTTTTTCCCATAAAAATGCAGAAGGATCGAGATAGGTCAAAACATCGATTTGACGAGTTTTTAAACGAATTTCTAACCGTTTTTGTAACTCGGGCAAACTGTCAATAATTACGTTGGTATTTAATACCGTAAAATCGTATTGAAAAATTTTCTTTTGGAAATTCCGGTTCCCGATTTGTAATTCCTGATCTCCCAGTGAAATGATATTGGGATGTATTAACGCATAAAGGTTTAAAACGAGACGATCTAAGGCAGGATAAGGATAGGCATTTAAAAAATCGCCCCCATCCGCAATCACCAATTCGGGATTTTTAGCCCGCCATTGCTTAATAACGGTAATAACCCTATCCAGCCCGCCAAGAGGGTGTTCCCCGCAATGGCAATTTTCATAATTCGCATTTACATTGGCTAAAAGGACCATTTGCAGCGAGTCTGCAGAAATACGAATGACCGTATGAGGCTGAGAGGCGGCAAGTAAAATTCCCGTTGATAAAAATAGAATTCCCTGTACTCTTAAAAACGAATACAGGGAAATAATATTTTTTATTTTTGCAAACATTTCAATTATTTAAATATTGTTCCGCTTGTTCCACCGAATCGAATAGCTTAAACACATTGGTTAGTTTGGTAATTTTTAGCAAATGTGCAATTCGCTCCGGAACATGGATTAAAGCCATCTTCCCGTTATTGTTTTTAAGTGTAGTAATGGCCGCAATTAAAATCCCCAATCCGGAACTGTTCATTAACTCCAAATCCTGCATGTCGATTATAATTTTAATCTGCCCGCGGGAAATCGATTCATGAATTTTGTCGTTAATGGTTCCGGCTTCGGGCCCGCCTAAAATTTTACCACGGAGTTTTAAAATTTGTACTCCGTTTTTTTCGGACATTGAAATTTCCATAACCGTTTTTCCTTAGTTAATCAAACGGCTTTTTTAGGCCTTTTTATTTATGTGTGTGTGCGGCCGCTTTTAGTTTTTCCCGATGGGCTTTATGTGTTTTCCATTCCCAGTCGACCACAATGGGGCTGGCAATAAAAATGGAAGAATACGTACCGATACCGATACCCACAATTAAGGCCAAGGCAAAATTACGCAATACCTCGCCGCCAAAAAAGTATAAAACAACCACCACCAAAAGGGTGGTACCGGAAGTAATGATCGTTCTGCTTAAGGTTTCATTAATACTGCGGTTTACGGTATTGGCCAGTTCCGCAGATCCCTTTTTGAGTGTTTTAAGATTTTCGCGAATGCGATCGTATACCACAATGGTATCATTAAGCGAATACCCCACAATGGTTAAAAGTGCCGCGATAATCGGAGACGAAATTTCAATATTAAAGACAGAAAACACTCCCATGGTTATGGTGACATCATGCATCAAAGCCACAATAGCGCCGATGGAAAACTTAAATTCAAACCGCCACATAACGTAAATTAAGATTAAGACCATCGACCAAAAGATGGCTTTGATGGCATCTAAGATTAACTCGTGCCCGATTTTCGGCCCCACCTTTTCCACACGTTCTACCGTAAACGGATTATCGCTGATTTTGGTCTGAATAATATTTTCGATTTCGGTGGAAAGCTCTTGTTTGGCACCGAGAATACCCAAACGTACCACCACTTCTCTGGGATTGCCGAAATGTTTAATTTCCGCATCTTTAAAGCCTTTGGCCGTTAAAGCGGCACGAATATCTTTGATTTTTACCGGATTTTCGAATTTTAACTGAATTAGCGTACCACCGGTAAAATCGATGTTATAACGCGGCCCACCGTGCAAAATCAACGAAACAATGGAAATGGTGATTAGCGTTAAACTAAACGCATACGCATATTTTCTAACTTTCATGAACTGAATATTGGTTTTTCTAATAAACTGCATGCGACTTCTTTCTCCTGTTACTCAGTTTTTACCGTTGGTTAAATACTTAGTTTTTTAACAGTTCGTGTATCCAGCACGTAATCGAAAATGGCACGCGTTACCACAATGGCGGTAAACAAGCTGGATAAAATACCGATCATCAACGTTAATGCAAAGCCTTGGATAGGACCGGAACCGTAAGTATACAAAACCAAACCGGCGATAAACGTGGTTACATTGGCATCGACAATCGTAATAAAAGCCTTGCCATAACCAACATCAATGGCCGCGCGGACGGTTTTACCTCTGTCCAGTTCTTCGCGAATACGTTCGAAAATAAGCACATTGGCATCAACGGCCATACCAATGGTTAAAATAATACCGGCAATACCGGGCAAGGTTAAGGTAGCATGAAAGTAAGCCATAATGGCCATGATAAATACGATATTCAAAATCAAAGCCAAGTCGGCTACCAATCCCGACAATTTGTAATATAGGAACATAAAGATAATTACCAATATCAAACCTAAAATGGCCGAATAGGTACCGGCAACAATAGAGTCATGCCCCAGAGACGGCCCTACCGTACGTTCTTCGATAATTTTTACAGGGGCAGGCAATGCACCGGCTTTAAGCACAATAGCCAAATCCTGCGCCTCTTCGATATTATCCAAACCGGTAATACGGGCACGTCCGCTGCTAATTTTTACCTGGATTGTCGGCGCCAGATAAACCTTATGATCCAGAATAATAGCCAACCGTTTATGAATGTTGGCACCCGTAACCCGAGCAAATGTGCGGGCCCCGGCATCGTTTAAGGTTAACGATACTTCGTACTGTCCATAGGAAGAGGGATCGGTACTACGTTGCGGATAAGCATCTTTTATTGTGTTTCCGGCCAATTCCACGTTTTTTCGTACCAGATAAAGCGGTAAATATTTTCCGCCATAAACCGGCTTGGAACCCCAAACAAATTCCGCACCCGGCGCTTCTTCGGCAATAATACGTTTAATTTCGGGTAAGGCCAATATCCGTTTGAATCTCTCTTCTTTTTCTACGGGTACTAAAAATGTTTGTTTGTCTCTGGGATTCAAATAAAACAAGCCTGGTTCAAACAAATGAGAAACCGTATCGGCCTTTGCTTGCATTTTTTTGGATTGAGCTTTACTCGTATCATTTCCGCCAAACATTTTTTCCAGAGATTGTTCGCCCTGTTTGTTTTTGGCTTTGGTGGTATCCTCGGCAAACGAGGTATCGTTGGGTGATATTTTGGATTGAATATATTGGTTAATACGTTCGGCTACTTTGGCGGTAACCAAATTGTCTTCGAGCAAATGAAATTCCAGTAAGGCCGTACGCCCGATTAAATTCCGTACGCGGGTCGGATTGGTTACACCTGCCAATTCCACAATAATACGACGATCACCCTGTTTTTGAATGATTGGTTCGCTTACACCGAATTCATCGACACGGTTACGTAAAATTTCCAAAGCACGATCAACGGATTCGTTAATTTGTTTTCGCAAATATTTTAAAACTTGACCTTTTGTACGGCGATCTACCCCGTAATAATATCGGGTAATATTGGTACCTTTTTTCTCTAAAATTTTATCAAACGTGTTAATAAAATCTTCGTCTGTCCGTTCTACCTCTTTTTCGGCCTCGTTTAAGGCATCGTAAAAGGTCTGATCTTTGTTGGTGGCCATACGGTTCAGCAATTCTTTCACATCCACTTCAAGAACCACATGCATACCACCCTGCAGGTCCAATCCCAGATTGATTGTTTTACCTTTAAGATTATAGTAAGCCTTTTGGTTTTCAAGCTTTAATTGTTCTTTTTGCGTATCACTCATCATAGACCATTTAACGGTAGGATATAAAAAGTAAGCCGCAATTGCCAGCACAGCAAAAATCAGAAAAAACCGGTTGCGTGTATTCTTTTTCATTAAGCGAACATCCCTCCTGCTTAATTGGAATACTTGTTTCCTTTAAATTTAACAAAGAAAATAAATTTAGCAGCTCATCATATTAAAGTCAATTAAAATTCGAAGGCCCCTCACCTCTTTCAATCAGGAAAAGTATTTAACATGATCAATAAAATTTTGCTTCAATTACATCGATTTAAAAGCAAAAAGCCAAGCGCTAAACGGAAAATTCAACCGGCGTACGGGTACGGAAATTTTATTTTTCATTCGCTTTTTCACCGATCATCTGCAAAAATGCTTGTTCGTCTATTACGGGAATACCTAAGGCTTTTGCTTTTGTGTATTTGGAACCAGGATCGGCACCTGCCAGCACATATGACGTTTTTTTGGAAACGGAAGAGGTTACTTTTCCTCCGTGCTTTTCAATGAGTTTTGCCGCTTCATGGCGTTTTAAATGCGGCAAAGTACCGGTCAGAACAAACGTTTTACCGAGCAATTCACCGCCCGCCGGTTCTTCCGTTGCGGTTTCGGTGCGTACGCCGGCTTTAATAAGTTCGTTGACAACGTTTTGGTTCTGTTCGTTTTTAAAAAATGCCACAATGCTTTGCGCCATCTTTTCACCGAGCCCTTCAATTTGCACCAACTCGTCGTAAGATGCATTCATTAAAGCATGCAACGATTTAAAATGTTTGGCCAAAATTTTAGCTGCCGTACTCCCCACATAAGGAATCCCCAATGCAAAAATCAATCGTTCCAATGGTTGTTGCTTACTGCGTTCGATGGCCTGCATTAAATTTTCGGCACTTTTGTTTCCCATGCGTTCCAGTTTGGCTATTTCTGTCTTTTTTAAATGATAAATATCGGCAAAATTTTTAATGAGTCCTTTATCGACAAGCATTTCCACTAAGGCCGTTCCCATGCCTTCGATATCCATGGCGCCTCTGGAAGCAAAATGTTCGATACGTCTTTTTATTTGTGCGGGGCAATTCAAATTGGGACAGCGAATGGCAACCTCTCCTTCCAAGCGAATAAGCGCCGTGCCGCACACCGGACAATTTTTGGGAATTTCCACCGGTTTGGGTGGCTGTTTGCGTTTTTCCTTGTTTACACCTACTACTTTGGGAATAATGTCGCCGCCCTTTTCAATAAAAACCCAATCGCCTTCATGAACATCTTTACGCATTATTTCATCCGCATTGTGCAGAGTAGCTCGAGAAACCGTAGTACCGGCTAACTGTACGGGTTTTAATTCGGCTACAGGAGTCACAATTCCGGTACGCCCCACCTGCCAAATAATTCGCTCCAGCAAGGTTTCGGCCTGAATGGCCTTAAATTTGTAAGCAATGGCCCAGCGAGGACTTTTGGCCGTCGCGCCCAATTGCTCTTGTTGACGCAAATCGTTTACTTTTACCACCACGCCGTCTATTTCGTAAGGCAAACTGTCGCGTTTGCTCTCCCATTCTTTAACAAAATCAAATACCTCGTCCAATGTTTGGCACAAACGAAAATGCGGATTTACGGGAAAGCCCAATTCACGCAACTTTAACAAATTATCATAATGTTTGTTTTGCACAAACCCGGGTGTATCGGAATCCAAATAATAGGCCCAAAAGCTCAAACCGCGTTTGGCTACGATGCGCGGGTCTTGTAATTTTAACGAACCAGCAGCCGCATTACGCGGGTTGGCAAACAGCGCCTCTCCTTGCTCTTCTCTTTCGTGATTTAAACGGTAAAACGCTTTTTTAGGCATGTACACCTCGCCGCGCACTTCAAACAAAGGGGGAATATTCCCGCCTTTTACGTGCAAAGGAATGGCACGGATCGTACGCAAATTGGGCGTGATGTCATCACCCTGTACACCATCGCCACGGGTTGCGCCTTGCACAAAACGTCCGTTTTCGTACACCAGACTTATGGCTAAACCGTCTATCTTCAATTCGGCCACGTATTCAACATGTTGTCCCTTCAATGCGCTGCGTACACGCTGGTCGAATTCACGAAACTCCGCTTCACTGTAAGTATTGGAAAGCGAAAGCATGGGTTTGCGGTGCACAACGGTGGGAAATTCTTTAATCGGTTGGCCGCTTACACGTTGAGTCGGGGAATCGGGTGTGACAAGTTCGGGATGCTCTTTCTCTAACTTTTCCAGTTCCTTCATGAGTTGGTCGTATTCATAGTCGCTAACGGAAGGTTGAGCCAAAACATAATATTCGTAATCGTATCTTTCGATACGTTTGCGCAATTCTTCAATACGTTTTTTAACATCCACGATTTTTTCCTTTGCGAACTTATGAACAACTTTTTACTGGCAGCGCTAACAAACGTCTACATTTCCGACCGCTAAAAATTAAGATCGAATGCGATTAATTTCCAGAAAATCAAAAGTATTTTCGGCGATCGGATTCCGGCCGGTTTAAAGAAAAATATTGATTTTCAAATACGATTTCAATAATTATCAATGTTTTTGGCGTGAATATCTTTCCGTTTCGGCTTTTTTTTTGAAAAAATTACGCGCGTACCATTTTAAAAAAATCATGGCAAATATTTTTCCCCGAAAACGGTTTTTTATTTTTTGCGTTATTGTTTTTTTATTATATTCGAAGAAATAAGGTTCGGATTTTTTTATCATAAACAATAAGGAGTAGTTTTATGCGATCTAAATTTTTAATACCCGGATTTTTGCTGATTCTGCTACCCTTTTTTAATGTATTTGCGGATCAGCACCCCAAAATTCCGCTATTGGACGAAAATGGGGACAATGTTATTGAGTTAGCCAAGCAAAACGGCCAAAAACTGGTTATTAATGGCAAAACCTACTACAAAGGCCACCCTTACAGTCCCGAACAAACCTGCGGTGCCTGCCACGATTACGATGCCATCACCAAAGCTTACCATTTTCAGATCGGTGCAACGGAAGTAAACGACAATTGGGGCAAAAAGCACCCTCAATTTCATTACGACCGACTTCTCTCACCTGGCCAATACGGTTCATGGTGACCGCCTTCCTATCGCCAGTTGGCGAAAAAGAAAAATAAATCCCAACTTACATTCGATATCGGCACGCCCGATGAAGTAGCTACGTGCGCTTCCTGCCATCCGGGCGGCGGACCTTACGAATACGATCGGCAGGGACGCCGTATGGATAAAGTGGATCCCAATACCGTTCCCGATTTGGACGGCGATTATTATGCCTACAATGTTGATGACATTGTAAAAGGCACACTGACAAAACCCAAAAAGTTCGATTGGCGTAAATCCGGTTCTCTGGAAGCGGATTGTATGACCTGCCACCTCGACCCGGATGCTAAACGCGTTACCGATGCCAACGGCGTAAAACCGGTTGCGTATAATCCGCGGGTACGCATATTTGCCAAACGGGTTCACGGCAAAGTGCAAGCTGTTTCGCTGGGCATTTATCCGGGCAAAGAGTGGCAATCCGCATTTAGCTATTCCGATCCGCTTTCCATTAGTAAAAATAAATTTGAAGCTGGTAAATTTTATTCCGATTTGACAAATCCTATGGCCGATGCCCGCAATTATATGCGCATGCCTTATGTGGAAGGTGAAGGAAGCCATTTTACCAATTTAAAGGCCAAGCGTAAATTTTTGGGTAATTTTTTCCGTGAAGCTCCTTCCGCTGGTTTAATGGGGTGGGACAATAATCAAGACGGATATCCGATTACCTATGTTAAAATCGTCAAACAAAAAAATGAATTCGTGTCAGAAGTATATTACGAAGCGAGCGAATTTGATGAAGACGGCGAAATTCAAATTCCCATGCTCAGCTCCAAAGCCAGCGAAGACGGTAGTTACAAATGGACCCGTGTGTGCGGTCAATGCCATGTGGGAATTAAAGATCCCATTAACGGAAGTTTTAAAGTACGTACTTGGGGCATGGGTATGAAAGCCGATATCGTCAAACGCGGAGCGATTCTGAATTTGAATCCGCAAACGGAAAAAGCTCCCGGATACGATGTGCACATTGCCGCCGGTCTGGAATGTACCAGTTGCCACGACCGCTCCAAGCCGGATTCGGTTGACTGGGACGATTATGTTACCGATGCCAATCATAATTTTTTAAAAGGAAACGATACGGGCAATCATGTTCGTGATGACTTAGACAACAACCCTCCGCCCAAAAACTGCTACTTTTGCCATATAAAAGATGGTGACGGCCCCGATCCGTCCGATGCGCATGCTGCTGTTTTCGGCAGTGCCAGCAAAGCTCATATTGATAAAATCGCTTGCCAAACATGCCATGTTTCCCATGTGCGCTATTGGTCGTTCCGTACTTTTGACTATTCATTGGGCTTTAGTTACAATTACGATAATCGCCACTTCCCCAATCCCAAAGGCGGAATGATGGATGTACTGTTAAAACCCTACTACGGACCGATACCGGCTTACGGAATGGGCAATATCAGTTGGTTGGTGGGCTCCATTGACAACGACAATTATTCTACAGATCAATTGGCGCCCGTGGCTTACATGGACCCCGACAAAAGCAATGATATGTACGGCCAAATGTACCAACACATGACCGGCAAAAAAGGTTTTGACTGGAAACCGGTTTTAATTTATGCTAAAACCGCTCGAGGTGAGCAAATTATTCCGGCCAATCCCATTACCATTCAAACCTGGTACGATAAAACCCTGAAGAAAGTAGTCTATCCCCGCGAGTTGAATGCTGCGGTTAAGGGAATTTTTCACGATAAAAAGGGTCAAAGCTATGCCCTGCTTATTACGGGTGCCAAAATTTACGACAAAACCGGATTTATGGGCCATCCCGATATGAAACCCGAAATCAGCACATTGAATGATATTCAAAAAATGCGTGCCGCTTTAATAAAAGTTCTTAAAAAAGAAGGCGAAAAAAATCCGAATCCGGTGCTCTTTTTGGCTGCCCATTATTTTAAGGTTTCGCACGGTGTTTTACCAGCGGATCAGGCTTTGGGCGCTAACGGAACCTGCACCAGTTGTCACGGCGAAAACGGTGAAATCGAACATCGAGTGGTAACTTTCTCGCCTAATAGTATTCAGGGTTTTGCCGAAGGGGTAAAGAAAGGTTTGATCTACGTGGATCCCGAAGCTAAATACATTAAACCGTATGATTTGGATGGTGACGGAAAAGCGGATGTTTTGGGTGCAACGCAAAAAGAAGTATTGAAAATAACGGAAGAAAATCTGAAAGAAAGCACCCGAATTAAATAACCGAATACCTTTTGACAGAGACTCAAAAATAAAAATAGCCTCTTTGCACAAAGAGGCTATTTTTATTTAAGATATAGACACGACTCTGCAAAAAAATTTTTATTTTTCGATGGTTTTCCAGTAGCGTTTCAAAATCAATTTAATATTTTTACAATCGGCAAATTCCCGATACACCGGACACTGGCTACAATCTTCATTACCGCAAACGGAATCTTTGTTTTTTACAATCCAGCAAGGGTCTTCGGCATCAATAAAAGCCGGGCAGTTTTTCCTATCCTGCACGGAACAATTTTTAATTTCCCAGCATGGCAGAGTCGAAAAAACCAGACGTACTCCGGCTAAATTCAAACCCTTTTCCACAATCATCTTCCGGATACAGGCGATACGTAAGATATCCCCTTCGGTGTAAGAGCGATGTTTCCCTCTGCTTTTTTGCGGCAGAATTAAACCTTTGTCTTCATATAAGCGGAGCGTAGCTACGGAAACGCCAAACATGCGCGCAACCGCGCCGATAGGGTACAATTTTGAATTGTCTGATTTCATATTAAAGCCCAACCAAACCAGAATAAAATTCTACTTAATTCGAATCCTCTAAAACAAAAATAAGTTCCGGCATAATGCTTTTTATGCCGGAACCGCATCGTTTAATTTTCAGATAAAGATAATAGGGCCACCGGCGGCTTTTTCATAAAACTCGCCAACGGTAAGCACATTATTTACTTCATCAACCAAATCATCCTTGCTTAATTTAAACATGTCCATGGCCAATTTGCAGGCATAAATATTTCCGCCTGCATCGCTAATCATTTCCAAAAACTCATCCACAGGCGGGATGTCCAACTTTTCCATTTCGCGTTTCATCATCCATGTTGCAAAATTAGAAACTCCGGGCACAGCCCCCAACAACGTGGGGAACGGAAATGTAATCGGCATTTTAAGCATGGGCATGGCCATGTTCAAAGCCGGGTTGCCAACCGTAGAAACGCGAAGTTTATTAACCATTTTTTTTAACAGAGCATTTAACCCGAAAAAGGTAAAAAACAAATTGGCTTCCATGCCTTCCATTCGGGCACCGTTACCCATAATTAATCCGGGATAAACGCCTTCCAGCGATCCCTGAGCAATAATTATGGAAACTTTTTTAATTTTTTCTTCGGCCATTTTTAATCTCCCATTGTTTGATTTTTAAACACAGCCATGGGGTTTACTTAATCCGGCAATTTTAGCGGCTTTTTTGGCCGGAGCTCCGGGAAATAAGGCGTACAGTTCCTTAGTGGGAATACCGCCGGCATTTTTCATACGCCGAACGGATGGTACTTGTCCGCGTTCTTCAAAGTCTTTGCGCATAAAACGAATTACTTTCCAATGTGCTTCGGTTAATTCTTCTATGCCCTCTTCTTTGGCTAATTCGGCGGCAATTTCTTCCGACCAGTCATTCGGATTTACCAAAAAAAAGTCTTCGTCAACTTTTACGGTTTTTCCGGCAATCGTTTTATCTGGCATGATAACCTCCTGATAAATGAATTTTGTGTTTTTACTTTTGTTTTTTATGGCTATTTTGAGCCATGTTTTTAATAAAACCCAGAGAAAAGGCTATGCCTTTTTTTACCTCGGGATCTTTTAGCTGTTTAAGCAATGCAAAAAGCGAAACATCCTTTTGCGCGTCAATATCCGTGTTTTTAAAAAAATCCAAGGCATTATTCATGGAATCTAACATTTCCGGTTGCGTCAAGTTTTTAATTGTCAAAAGAATGGAAGCGATATTTTCACGCAAAAGACGAATATCTTCCACACTAAAGGCATTCACCACCGTGTCCATTATTTTTAACATCTCGCCGAAAAATTCAAAATAACCTTTCCGATCCAACTCGTTTAATGTTTCCAACAGTTCTTCGACTATTTCTTTTCCGATGGGACGCAGATCTTTAAATAAATCTGCCGCTCCTTCCACTTGGGTTAACATTTTGTTTAAATTGCGCGCGTTACGAAGCAACTTTTTACCCAAATGAAGTAAGTCGGAAGAATCAAAATACGGTGACACTTCCTCCAGCTCATCGACTGCTGCATCAAACATATCTTTGGCAATCAAAGCCAAATCATCTTTTAATTCTTTGATCTCTTTTTGATGCGCCTGATATTCTTGCATCTGAGCGGAAATAAAATCCAGCTTTTTGTTAATTTCTCTGATTTCCGATTCTAATCTTTTATTTTCCATAATTATTGCCTCTTTTTACCAGCCATGTTCATTTGTGTTTCGATGGGCAATTCGGCGCCTTTTAACAATAGGTTCCAGTAAACCCAGCGAAACGTCATTTTACCCCAATGATTCATTCGCGTTTCTTGCAGCAAAGAAAACGGCCCGATTCCAGGTAAGGGATATTTACCCGGAAGCGGTTCCACGTCATAATTAAAATCGATCAGAATTCCTTTGCCGAATCCGGATTCAATGTAGCAATTGGCATGTCCGTCAAAGGCGGCTTTTAAAGGACGTTTATCGATGTAACGCAAGATATTTTCAAACAATACTTCGGCTTCAAAATGCGCTACCGAACCGGCTTTTGAACTAGGTAAATCCGTAGCATCGCCAATCACAAAAATGTTTTCATAATTTTTTGACTGCAGCGTATGCTTATCTGTGGGAACAAAATTAAGATCATCGCCCATTCGGGAATCTGCAATTACCTGAGCTCCCATATTCGTCGGAATGGTAACCAGTAAATCGTAATCCACTTCATTATTTTCCCAATCGATAATTTTGTTATTTCGATAATCAACCCGGGCCACTGAAAAATCGGGATGCAATTTAATATTCTTTTTTTCCATAAACTGGCCTAAGAACTTGGCAGCAACGGGCTTGGTAAATGCTCCGGGCAACGGGGTTACAAATTCGATTTCAACTTTATCTCGTATTCCTTGTTCGGTAAAGAACCAATCGGCTAAAAATACGAACTCCAACGGGGCTACAGGACATTTGATGGGCATTTCAACAATGTTTAGCACCATCTTTCCGCCATCCCAGTACTTAAGAAAATTTCGTAACGCCGTGGCACCTTCGATGGTGTAAAAATCAAAAATATTCTTATGCCAGGCATCTTCCTTCATGCCTTCCGTTTCTTCCGGATGAATTTGAGTTCCCGTAGCAATAATCATTAAATCATAGGTAAGCACACGACCGTTTTTCAGCTTTACCCGATTTTGTTTCGGTTCGATTAATTCGATTTTGGAAATGATCACTTCCACTCCGGAAGGGAAAAAATCACGTTTGGGCTTTTTAACCTCTTCAGGAGTGTAAATTCCAAAAGGAATAAACAAAAATCCGGGCTGATAGTAATGGGTTTCATGTTCATCTACCAGTGTAATGCTCCATTCGTTTTTATCTAAAACAGGAGCCAGTTTATTTACCATCATGGTACCGGCAGTTCCGCCTCCGAGAACTAACAGATGTTTCATAAAGAATCCTTTCGTTTATTTTGGTCTTCTTTTTTGTGTCCGAAAATTATTTCTTTTAGCTTGGTGCAATTAAATTCAATTTTATAAACCGCACAGGAGCGGCAATCTTCCAGCTTGCATTTCATCCCTTTGTTTGATGTAGACCAACATGGTCCCAACGCGTCGTAATAGGCGGAACAACCGCGACATTGGCTATCAAGGCCGCCTTTAAATTCCCAACAAGGGATAAACGCCATAATTCGTTTAATTCCCTGAATATTGATGCCGTTTTTCGTAATCATTTTGCGAACACATTGCAAATGTTCCAAATCATGGGTAGAAAACAAGCGATGTCCGTTTTCGGCTTTGAAGGGCAATACCAATCCTTGTTGTTCATACAGACGTACTGTCTGCACGGCCACGCCTAATTTTTTGGCTACAATTCCGATGGATAAAATCGGTTCGTATTTGTCCATGTTAGCGGCCACCACTACCTTTATTTCATTATATAGTTTTCCTACATTTCACAATGTAGCATAACAAGCATTATGCCAAAGCCAAAAACATGTTTAACCTATTGTTTTTTAAGAAATATTATTCAACGCCAAAGAAGGTTGAATTCCTAATTTTAAAAAATTATGTGAAATTATTATTAATATTGAAAATTTTGTGATTTGAGTATTTGTATTATTTACCTTCGTTTGTTTCGGAATTTGGTTGGAGCAAGCTTTTTCTTACATCGATAATAATCGATTCCTTTTTTAGCTTAATTGCCTAATCATTTTAACGGATACGGTATTTCCGAGAAAAATTTTTCAAAATACATGATAATTATGAAATATTGGTATGTTTTAATATTATTGGGTTTAGCAATCGTCAGGGGTAATTTATATGTTAACAAAAGTTTGCTTTGAACGTAATTAAGACGGCTTAACGAGTGCTTTCGGGGCAACTTAAAGGGTAATTAAATGTAGTCCCCAAACCAAAGCCAAGTACCGTCCCGCTTTGCCCAAAGAAACCAATAGTAAAAACAATGAAAAGCGTGTTTTAAGTAATCCAGCAACAACGGTTAAAGGGTCGCCCACAACAGGTAACCAGGCAAACAACAAACTATACACACCGTAGCGATTAAAATTTCTCTTGGCCTTGTGTAACGTTTTTTCGTCGATTCGCAACCATTGATGCAACAGAATTTTATTTCCTTTTAAGCCCAGCCAATAATTAACAAGCGAACCAAGTATATTCCCCACCGAAGCGGCGACTACAGGAAGCACCCAATCGCCGGTTTGCCGAACAACCAACAATAAAAGCGCTTCAGAGCTAAAAGGCAAAATAGTAGCAGCTAAAAAAGCGGCCAAAAAAAGACCCAAAATACCGTAGTGACTTAATAGTTCCAAAAACTTATTTCATTTAAATAATGTTACCCGTTTGCATTTAAAAATTAAAGTACGGGCTTTAGGAACCGACTTCAAATAAATTCGTAATTAATGCATTACTTCAGAAACAAACAAAGGCTAACTTCTTCATTCCCGTTTATTTGTGGGCTTTTTATCAGAACAAATAGTTAGGACACAACATATAGGGCAATCCGTATTGGCCCCATTCCGTATCGGTGGCAAGGTAAACAAGTTGGCTGTTACGGTCAAAGGTACGGTCTTGAATAATCAGTGGTAAATCGTATGTGCCGGATGGCAATCCGGCTTTTTGTTCTTCCGATTCGCTAACAATAAACAATCCAGCTAAACCCGCGTACACTTGAGGGCAGTTTTTCCCGTGTGGATGTAGGTGGCACCAATACGTTCCGACACGATTGGCCCCGATAAACGCGTAAACATAAGTTTCACCCAGATCAATCACGTAGCGCGGATGGCCATCCGCGCACACCGGCACATACAAACCATGCCAATGCACAATAGTCTTCTAAGCGATTTCATTTGTAAGACGTGCATGTCCTTTTTGTCCTTTTTGCAAACTAAAACCGGCCTTAAATAAGAATTTTCCCTAGTTTGCACGAGGTCTGGTCCGCCCTTTTGCCCCTTGGCTGTATAATGTTGAATGCGTGTGGGATTACCCTTAAAAACTTGAACCTGACCGGATTGTACTTTTAAAACGATTTCAGCATCGGGTTAAAAATTCGGATCGTTCGAAGTTCGGCGGCAACAAATCGTCCGCCTTTAAACGGTTTCCAAAGAGCCCAACGGCCCAAATCGGTGCTTAAGCCGATAGTCCCATAACTTAAAATTTTCTGCGGTTCATAATTTCTCTTTACGCTAATTTTAATTGACGAATGCAAAAGATGAAATTTAAACGTAATCATTCGAATACCCAATTTCTTTCTTCATGCATTCAAATTCCTATTTGCTATTTTCCCATAGGCATAACTTTTACAAAGCGCGAATCACTTTTTGTAATTTGTTGCCGATTTGTTCGGCGATTTTCAACAACGCATTGTTGCCCACGCCGATCATGGATTGCACCGGATTGACCGCAGCCACTTCTATTTTACCGTCGCGTGTTTCCTGAACCACCACATTACAGGGCAACATGGTACCGATTTTATCCTCCACTTCTAAGGCCTGAATGGCAAAAGGCGGACTGCAGGCTCCGAGAATACGATATTTCCGGAAATCTATACCTAATTTTTCCTTAATGGCTCCCTGAATATCGATATTGGCCAAAACACCAAAGCCTTCTTTTTTCAAGCCTTCCTGCACGCGTTTGATTACTTTTTCGAAATCGTCGCTTACAGTTATTGCATAATAATAATTCATTTTTTCTCCTAAACTAGTTCTTTATTTTCGATTTGATGCATCGTTTGTCATATTTTGCATATGCACCATTGGAACTTTATCCGTATCGAGCGATTGCACATCGATTTCTTTAATTAACACTTGTCCTTGTCCTGCAAGAGCCAATCCGTTCTGCCCTGCTTTTAAAACCGAACCGTGTCCGTGCACAATAAGTTTATCGTTAACATAGCCGCGATAATGCCCGTTGCTACTTACCACCTTAATGTTCAACCAACCGCTAAAAGGAAAAGAGCGATCATCAGTTAAAAAACGCACAACACCATTTTGTATTTGCCCCAGACGTACTTTTCCGCTCTCAACCGCCAGGAAATTGTAGGTTGTAGGATTATTAATGTGATGTGCCAGTAAGAAGCGCCCTTTAAAACGATCCAGATTTACGATCGCTTTAATTTGCATGTTCGTTAAAGCCGGGCCAAAAACAATCAAGGCAGAATTTTGCCGTTCCGAAACAATTTTCAATGTCGAAATGCCGTTAGCGGTTTTTACAAAGTTCAAATCAAAAGCATCCCGATTCCCTTGCAGCCATTTGAACTTTTGGGAAAATACACGTACGGCAGCCGGACTTGCCTTCCAGCCCCATGAACCGTTTTCACCGATGATCATATCCGAAAACAAACTCTCATCCGTTTCGCGAATATTCGCATCGCCTTTTGGTTGGTTTAGCGTACCCACGCCATAACGAAAAACCAGTTCCCCGCCACGTTCGGCTGTCTGCTGGATTAACCCCGCACCTCCGGCGGCTACCAGCAAAAGACCAATGGCCACACTATTGAATCGATCCCATTTTTTCCAGGCCGACAAAATACGCGCAAGAGCATATATGCTAAAAAAAAGCATGGTATTCAAGGCCAGGTCGGCATGCGTACTTACCACCGCATACGCCGGTGCCGGAAAATGGACCATCTCGGCCGCTTCTTTTCCGGTAAGATAAGCTGCAATTGTTCCCACGGCACCCAAGACGTACAACCACAATGCAGCCGTCTTTAGCCATGGATATCGCCTTAAAATCAAGCCCAATAAGTCGGCAAAAACCGCTACGATCAACAGCGCAATGGGAAAGTGTACGATAAGCGGATGTATGTTAGGCATCCAGTCGGGAATTAAAGTCATAATTTACAGCCTTTCAATTAATTGAACCGTGCTTTACAAAGCATCACCGTTAATGGCACCGGTACGAATTTTAATAACCATTTCTACCGGCGTAACGTAAATAATTCCGTCGCCTTTCATGCCGGTATAGGCCTCTTTTCTAAGAACCGTAACAATTTTCTCAACCTTATCGGCCCGGCAAACCAATTCCAATTTGGCGATCTTGGAATACTTTTTAATGATTTCCATAGAATATTCCGCATCGGCCAAATCTTCCAGATGCTTGCCTACACCCATTACATCACCGATAGTGAAATCGGTAATGCCAAGATTTTGTAAGACTTCAATAATACGATCCACTTTGTAAACGCGAACAAACGCTTTGATTTCTTTCACGACATGCCTCGCTTTTTTAAGATTCAAGTAAATCTTTTTTCATACGATCGAACTCTGCCTGTGAAATTTCACCGCGGGCGTAGCGCTGTTTTAAAATTTCCAAGGCCTCGGTAGTGGTTGGAAAATTGCCGTTTGACAAGTAATTCCGATTTTGATCGCGGTTGGCATTAAACATATTAAATACACCCCAACCGATCAGCAACAAGGCCAGCAGGCCGATAATGGATCCGAATCCCATTCCGAACATCATAATTTTTCTCCCTATTTTATGTTTTGTTATTAGCAATAAATGCAAGACCCGTGCCGAAAAACAAACAATAATGCTAATAAACTGATATTATAAGAGTTATCATCACAACCGATCATGATCTTTTTAATTAGGATGAAGAATAGTCCCCAAGAACATCGAAACACTGGAGAATATTCTGCACTTTGTTTTTTAAACAAAAGGATAACCGCAATTACAGACTTCGCTTTCGCCTATTTTCAACTGCTCGCGATAAAAAGAAGATTAAAAAAGAAAGGAAAGGTTAGAGTTGATTTAAAAAAGAAACGCCTGAATAAAACTGACGTAAAGGTATTTTTTAATTTCGATTATTTTCCGATTTGATGGCCATACCGTCAAATTTACAAAAATTCATTTTTTGCAGATTCATTGTAGTCGGGACAAACCGCATTCTTGGTTTTTGGATGACAGGATAATTTTTTATGTGAAATCTGAGCCGCAAAAATTTTAATCAAGCAGAAGAAGATAATACCAATAAAAAAATACGATAAACGAAACGGCAATGGTAAAAAGAAACTGCTGCATTCGTTACCTTTAATTAGTCGGGCAGAACAGAATAAACTTCTGCCCTGCCCTGAAAGGCCCGATAGGAGCCAATCTTTATTTGGAACCGTGGTCACAATTTTAATGCGGTGTAAGTTATTCAAATCGCAAACTTTGCTAAGACGACTTTTCCACCTTTAAAAACCTTGCGTTAATCGCAACGATTACGGTACTTAACGACATGAGCACTGCCCCCATCGCCGGACTGAGAATTATGCCATAGCCGTACAAAACGCCTGCGGCCAGA
>Ga0256914_1000234_pt1 | contig 53521 bp, 48 predicted proteins | sample HulkmetaG_FD_191571 | JGI IMG/M metagenome (GOLD analysis project Ga0256914, IMG submission 191571) | Hydrothermal chimney microbial communities from Main Endeavour vent field at the Juan de Fuca Ridge, Pacific Ocean - Hulk | ecosystem: Environmental > Aquatic > Marine > Hydrothermal vents ...
CACCCTGTTGGCCTTGGTTCTGGCCGCGGTGGGTGGTATGATGGTACCGGTCTTCGTGATGCCCCCTTGGATGCAGCACTTGGCCCGCCTCTCGCCCCACTATTGGGCCCTACGAGGCTACCAAGACCTCATCGTGCGCGGGCAAGACCTCGTCGCCGTGTTGCCCGAAACGGGAATCCTCTTAGGCTTCGCGGCCCTCTTCTACGCCCTGGCCGTATGGCGCTTTCGGCTGGAACAAGCATGATGAACCAGACGCCCCAAACCGCCTCCCCCTGGTTGAACGCCACGGCCCTCTTCGCCTGGCTGGCCGTGGGCATCTTGGGCTGGAGCGCGCTCGCGCGCGAGGCCCATCTTCCCGGCGGGGTGCTGTGGCTGCTGTTCGGGCTGGTGATGATGTGGGAACTGGGGAAAGGGTTCCCATGGCCGCGGGGCTACTTCCTCCTCCAAGCGGGTCTCACGGCCCTGCTGCTGGTGCTGGGCCCCGCGTGGAGTCCCTTCCCCATCCTCTTCTTCATCCTCAGCGCCCAGGCCGTGCTGCGCTTTCCTTGGCCTCAGGCCGTAGCCTGGATGTTGGGGTTCACAGCCCTCACCTTTGTCGCGCTGGCCTGGAAAGAGGGCTGGGCCACGGCCCTGGTGGCCACGCCCGCGTACGCGGCGGGGTATCTGTTCTTCTCCGCCTTTGGCCGCGCCTTGCGCCAGGCCCAGCAAGCCCGTGCCGAAGCCCAGCGGTTGCTGAGCGAATTGCAAGAGGCCCACCGCCGTCTGCAGGCCTATGCCGAGCAGTCGGCTGCGCTGGCCGTGGCCGAAGAGCGCAACCGCATGGCTCAAGAGATGCACGACACCTTGGGGCACCACCTTACCGTGGCTGCGGTGCAACTGGAAGCCGCCACCGCCCTGGTGTCCCAAGAACCCCAACGAGCCGCGGCCCTGATCGCCACCGTGCGCGAACAAATCCGGGCAAGCCTGAGCGAACTGCGGCGCACCGTGGCCGCGCTCCGCACCGAGGTGACCGATCTGCCCGCCGCGCTGACCGCGCTGGCCCAACGCTTTGCCGCGGCCACCGGCCTGGAGGTGCGCGTCCGCTGCGACCCTGCAGTGAACGCCCTGCCCCCGGCCGTGCGCTTGTTTTTGTACCGCGCCGCGCAAGAGGGACTGACCAACATCCAGCGCCACGCCCAAGCCCGCCACGCCTGGCTCACAGTGGCCCTCACCGACCACGGCGTGCGCTTCACTTTGGACGACGACGGAATCGGCCCGCCCGAGGACCACAAAGCCGCCTCTGGTTTGGGTCTTCAGGGCATGGCTGCTCAGGCCCAACGGTTGGGCGGCCGCGCGCGGCTGCGCACCCGCCCCGAAGGCGGGGCCCGGCTGGAAATCCTCCTCCCCAACCAGGCCGGAGCACCGCCCGCCCCCTCGCCACCTGACGCAGAGGAGGCCACATGCTGAACATCCTCATCGTCGATGACCAGCGTTTGATGCGCGAAGGGCTGCGCACTTTGCTGGAGTTGGAGCCCGACTTTCGCGTCGTAGCCGAAGCCGCCAACGGTGTGCAGGCCCTGGCCGCCTACGCGCGCCACCGGCCCGATGTGGTGCTCATGGACATCCGCATGCCCGAAATGGACGGCGTAGAAGCCACGCGCCGGCTGCTGGCCGCCCACCCCCAAGCCAAGGTGCTCATCCTGACCACCTTTGACGACGACGCCTATGTGTGGGAAGGCTTGCGCGCGGGCGCGCTGGGCTATCTGCTCAAAGACGCCTCGCGTGAGGCCCTGGCCACCGCGGTTCGCACCGTAGCCGCGGGCGGAGCCTTGTTCGACCCCCAAGTGGCCCGCAAGGCGCTGGATGCATTGGGCCAGAGGCCCGCGCCGCCCCCGCCCGACCTGATCGAACCGCTGACCGAACGCGAGCGCGAGATCCTGCGGCTGGTGGCTCAGGGCCTGAGCAACCGCCAGATCGCCGAGCGTCTGCACCTGGCCCACGGCACCGTCAAAAATTACATCACCCGCATCTTGGACAAATTGGGCGTAGACGACCGCACCCAAGCCGCGGTCTACGCGTGGAAGCAAGGGCTGATGCGCGGGCGGGATGGGTGACGCGCCGCGCGGGCCTCCAAGCCGCGTTCCCCCAACCCCGCGCTTTGGTCGCCACAATGCCGTGGCCCCAGCCGTGACCGGGCCCAAACCAGGCCCGGACGACCCCGCACCCCGGCCGCGCGGCGTACTCGGCGGTACGGGCGCGCCCATTAAACCAGCAGGGCCCCTCAGAGGAGGGGCCCCAAACCGGCTCGCCTTGTCGCGCGGCCTCAGGGTCAGACGCCCTTTTCCGCCATGAGCGCGGCCAGGTCGGCCGTTCGGCAGGCGTAGCCCCATTCGTTGTCGTACCAGGCCACCACTTTGACCAGCGTGCCGCCAATGACGCGCGTCGAAAGCGCATCCACAATGGACGAACGGTCGTCGCCCTTGTAGTCCACCGAAACCAGCGGCTCTTCCGAGTACCCCAAAATGCCCTGCAGCGGCCCCTCGGCCGCGGCCTTGAGGGCCGCGTTGACCTCTTCCACCGAGGTGGGTCGCTCGAGTTGGGCCACGAAGTCCACCAGCGAGACCGTGGGCGTCGGCACCCGCACGGCCATGCCGTCGAACTTCCCTTGCAATTCGGGGATGACCTTGCCCAGGGCCTTGGCCGCGCCCGTCGTGGTGGGGATCATGTTCACCGCCGCGGCCCGGGCCCGTCGCATGTCCTTGTGGGCCAGGTCCAAAATGCGTTGGTCGTTGGTGTACGCGTGCACCGTGGTCATCAGGCCTTGGACAATGCCAAAGGTCTCGTGAATTACCTTGGCCACCGGCGCAAGGCAGTTGGTGGTGCACGACGCGTTCGAGACCACATGATGGGCGGCAGGATCATACAGATGATGGTTTACGCCCAAAACAACCGTCAGATCTTCGCCTTTGGCCGGCGCGGTGATGATGACTTTCTTGGCCCCGCCGCTGCGAATGTGCGACCACGGCCCAGGGTCTTTGGTGGCATCCCGAAACACGCCCGTGGCCTCGATGACGATGTCCACCCCCAAATCGCGCCACGGCAACTGGCGCGGATCACGCTCCGCGAAGACCTTGAGCCGCCGCCCATCGATGACGATATCGCCATCAACCACTTCCACCGTGCCCGGAAACGTGCCGTAGTTGGAGTCATACTTGAACAAGTGCGCGTTGGTCTCGGGCGGGAACAAATCGTTGATGGCGACGACCTCCAACTGCTCGGGGTGACGCTCGAGGATCGCTTTGAGGACTTGTCGTCCGATGCGGCCAAAGCCGTTGATACCGATTTTCACCGTCATGGGGAACCTCCTTATGAGGGCAGTGCCGTGGGGAAATCAACCCAGGCCGGCCAGGCGAGCCAAGGCGGCCATCACGCCGGCCACGAGCAAACCCGCGATGAGCAACAGTCGAAACGCGTCTTGGGCCCAGAGCGCGGCCGCGTGCATGGGATGGGCTTGGGTGTAGGCACCCGCGGCGTAGACTTCTTCGCCAATCAGTGCGTCGTCGCCGGTGGCCAACAAGACGGCTTGGCCCACGGGGTGGTCCGTACCGCCAACCACGCGGGGGGCGGCATCGGTCAGCAGCGCGGCCTCCCAACCCACGTGGCCGATGGTGAGGGTCAAGGCTTGCCGCCCACGCTGCGAGGCCAAGGCCGCGCCCGCGCCATACGAGGCGGGCTCCATACCAGCCAGCAGCAAGCCGTCGGGAGAATAAGCCTCGGGGGCGCGCGCCTGTACGCACGCGCGGCGCAGGCTGGGATGCGCGAGCGCGGTCACACCGGGGTCGCCGGTCGAAACCAAAGGCGGCGCATCGCCGCGCAAGGCCGAGCGCACCAGCGGGCCCATGACGCTCAAACTGGCCCACGAAGTCCCCCCGGCCGGGCGCAGCAGTTCGCCGCGGCCCAGGGTGTAATGCAAGCGGCGGCCTTCTTCCATCGTTAAGGCCAACCCGACCTCCACTCGGCGAAAGACCGACAGCGGCCGCAAGCGCCCCTGCAGGCGCTCGGCCGAGAAGAACAAGTACGCCAACCCCATGCCGCCGCCCAGCAGAAGCAGCGCGGCCAAGGCCAACCAGCCTTCCAGAGAGACTCCGAGCATCATCGCGGCACCTCCGCGGGCCTAAAAATCTTGTCCCAAAGTGTGCACCAGCAAGAAGTTCGGCGGTCGCATCGCGCCAACCGGAAAGCCAGCGACCAACACAACCTGCTGCCCGCCCTTCACTTGCCCCGAAGCCTTGAGCGCCAGTTCGATGTGCTTGAGCATGATCTCGACGGTGTTGGCAAAGGGCACGCGATGCGTTTGGATGCCCCAATACATGCTCAGCCGCCGATACGTCCGTTCCACTGGCGTGAAGGCCAAGATGGGCACTTGCGGGCGGGTCTTGGAAAGCAAAATGGCCGTGCGCCCGGTGTTGGTGAAGATGGCCAAGGCCGCGACCTTGGGCTGTTGTTCGGCCAAGGCCTTGGCCGCGCGAGCGAGGGCCCACGCGTCGTTGCGCTCAACCGGCTGCGCCGCGCGCTGGGCACACGCGCCCCATTCGGGCGCGGCTTCTTCCGCGCGGCGGATGATGGCGTCCATCACTTCCACGGCCCGCACAGGGTACCGTCCCACCGCGGTTTCGCCCGAAAGCATCAGCGCGTCTGTGCCGTCAAAGACCGCATTGGCCACATCCGAGGCCTCAGCACGAGTGGGCCGCGGGTTGTGGATCATGGAGTCGAGCATTTGGGTGGCCGTGATGACCAGTTTGCCCATGCGATTGGCTGTGGCAATGATGCGCTTCTGCGCCAGCGGGACGTCCTCGGTGGGGATTTCCACGCCCAAGTCGCCGCGCGCGACCATGACGCCGTCGGCCACGGCGAGAATATCTTCTAAGTTGCGCAAGGCCTCGGCTCGCTCCAGTTTGGCAATGAGGGGGGTGTCGGCTTTGTCGGGCGCGTATTCGGTCATGGCTCGCCGCACGCGCGCCACATCCTCCGCGGTGCGCACGAAGGAGATGGCCACCGCGTCCACGTCGTGTTCCAGGCCAAAGCGCAAATCGGCTTCGTCTTTTTCGGTGAACCCGGGGATATCCAGGGGCACGCCGGGCAAGTTGATGCCTTTGTGCGACGACAGGGTGCCGCCCAGCAGCGCGCGCGCCTCGACCCGGTCTCCGTCCACCCGCAAGACTTCCAGTTCAATCAGGCCATCGTCGATCGAAATGCGATGACCGGGGCGCAGGGCTTCGGCGAATTCGGCCAAGGGCACGGGCAGCGCGTCCTCGGCCTGCTCGACGCCGGCTCGAAAGACCAAGACCTGGCCCGCTTGCACGGTCACGGGTTGAGGCAGGGTTCCCAAGCGAATTTTCGGCCCTTGCAGGTCTTGCAAAATCGCCACCGGGCGCCCGAGCCGGCGGCTGATCTCTCGAATGCGTTGCATGAGTTGCGCGTGGTGTTCGTGGCTGCCGTGGGAGAAGTTCAAGCGGGCCACGTCCATCCCCGCGCGCATCAGCCGGCGCAGCACTCGCTCGTCTTGGCTGGCCGGGCCCAACGTGGCAACGATTTTGGCACGACGGTAAACAGGAGCCATGAGCACCTCACGCGTGGGTTGACATAAGCGCGCGATTTGATTGTACCATAGGCTGCCCTGCTCCGACGGTCGCGCCGCGGGGGCTGTCGCGCTGGCCTGGCAATCCTCATCTTTTTTGCGCGGCGCATTGACGCCAGCGGGCGAACAAGTATAATCAGGGCACCTTTTTCGCTCGGTTGTCCGCCGACTCCCAACGCAAGAAGGAGGAGATTATGTCTCGACGCACCGCTCTGCTGTGGGCCGTGGTGGCCGTGATGGCCCTGCTGGCCCTGGTGGTCGCCGGGTGCGGTGGCAAGGCCGAAGAGGCCCCGGCCACCGAAGCCCCTGCGGCCGAAACCGCGGCGCCGGCCGAAGAGGCCACCCAAGCGCCCGCGGAAGAGGCCACCGAAGAGGCCGCCAAGCCCTTCGAACCCCTCTCGGTGACCGCGGAGTGCAAGGGCAACAAGATCAAGGCCATCGAAGCGCTGGATGAATACACCGTGCGCTTCACCATGTGCGAGCCTGATCCCGCGTTCATGGCCAAGATCGCGTTCACGCCCTTCTTTATCTATCCGCAAGAATGGATCGAGGCCAACGCCAACGAAGAGAACAAGGAAACCTTGCTCTCTCACCCCATTGGCGCGGGCCCTTACATGATTGAGTCCTGGAACCGGGGCGACAGCATCATCTTCAAGCGCTTCGACGACTACTGGGCCGGCCCGGCCAAGACCGAGACGTTGGTCTTCCGCTGGGCCACCGAGGGCGCGCAGCGCTTGCTGGAACTGCAAGCCGGCACGGTGGACTACATCACCAAATTGAGCCCCGACGACTACGAGACGGTCAAGAACGATCCCAACCTGCAGTTCTTGCCCGTGCCCAACCCCAACATCTTCTACATCGGCATCACCAACACCTTCGAGCCTTGGGATGATGTGCGGGTGCGCAAAGCCCTGGCCATGGGCATCGACCGCGAGCGCATTGTGAAGAACTTCTATCCCGAGGGCTCGGAAGTGGCCGATTTCTTCACCCCGTGCAGCATCGTGAACGGCTGCGTGGGTGAGCCCTGGTATGACTTCGACCCCGACGCGGCCAACGCGCTGCTGGACGAGGCTGGCCTGCCCCGGGGCGAAGACGGCATCCGCTTCAAGACCAAGATCTACTACCGCGATGTGTTCCGGGTCTACTTGCCCGAGCCCGGCCTGGTCGCGGTGGAGATCCAAACCCAACTGCGCGACAACCTGGGCATTGACGCGGAAGTGGTGGTCATGGAATCGGGCGAGTTCATCGCCGAATCTACCGCGGGCAAATTGGACGGCCTCTACCTGCTGGGTTGGGGCGCGGACTACCTGCACGTGACCAACTTCTTGGACTTCCACTTCAGCCGCAACAACAAGCAATTCGGCAAGCCCTACCCCGAGATCTACGAGCCGCTGGAGGCCGCGTCCACGATCGCGGACCCCGAAGAGGCCCGGCCCTACTATGAGCAGGCCAACAACGCGATTCGCGAGTTGGTGCCCATGATCCCCGTGGCGCACGGGGCCGCGGCTGATGCCGCGCGCGCGGATGTGCAGAACGCCAAGGCCGCGGTGCTCGGTCCGCCCGACCTGCACACCTTCGTGCCCGGCGATCGGGATACGCTGGTCTACATGAAGGCCGCGGAGCCCATCAGCCTGTACTGCGCGGATGAGACCGACGGCGAATCGCTGGATGCGTGCAAGATGGTGGGCGAAGGCCTCTACCGCTACAACGCGGATGGTGAGGCTGTGCCCGCGTTGGCCGAAAAGTGCGAGGCCAACGAAGACTCCACCGTCTTCACCTGCTACCTGCGCCAGGGCGTGACCTTCCACGACGGCACCACCGTCGACGCCAACGATGTGGTGCGCACTTGGGACGCGCTGCTCAACGCGGCCAGCCCCTATCATGTGGGCAACACGGGCGCGTTCGAATACGCGGATTACCTGTTCGGCTTGATGAACAAGCCTGAGGAGTAATCCTCGTCCTCGGCCATGGGGCGGCCGGCCGTCGGGTCGGCCGCCCCATATCCTCGCACCAACCTGGGGAACGCCATGTTCCAGTACACCATTCGCCGCCTGCTGCTCTCCGTTCCCGTCCTCTTCGGCATTCTGCTGGTCACATTCGTATTGGCGCGTTCCATCCCGGGCGACCCGTGCAAAGCCATGTTGGGCGAAAAGGCCACGCCCGAAGTGTGCGAACGCTTCTACGAAGAACACGGCCTCAACGAGCCCATCCCCGTGCAATTCTGGCTCTACATGAAACAGGTGGCCCGCGGCGACTTGGGCCAATCCATCCGCTTTAGCCGCCCTGTGTCCATCATCATCCTGGAGCGCCTGCCCACCACGGTGGAACTCAGCCTGGCCGCGCTTACCCTGGCAGTGGTCATTGGCATCCCCCTGGGCATTATCTCCGCGGTGTATCGCAATTCGCCCATCGACGTCGGCACCATGGTGCTGGCCAACACGGGCGTGTCCATGCCGGTGTATTGGCTGGGCTTGATTTTGGCCTACACGTTTGCCTTGCTACTCAAAGATACGCCCTTCTGGCTGCCGCCCGCGGGCCGGCTTTCAGCCGGGGTGGTGGCCAAGCCCTTCTACGAAGTCTTTGGGTGGGATGTGGCCCAAGAGGGGGCGCGTTACTTCATCTTGGAGTTCATTGCCAACATGTATGTCGTGAACTCCATCATCACCCGCGATTGGGCCGTGCTCAAAGACGCGCTTCAACATCTCGCGCTGCCCGCAATGGCCTTGAGCACCATCCCCCTTTCCATCATCGCGCGCATGACCCGCTCGTCCATGCTCGAGGTATTGCGGCAGGACTATATCAAAGCGGCCCGCGCCAAGGGGTTGCGCCGCCATGTGGTCATTCTCAAGCACGCGTTGCGCAACGCGTTGCTGCCCATTGTGACCATTATCGGCCTGCAAGTAGGACTGCTCTTTTCGGGCGCGGTGCTGACCGAAACCATCTTTAGTTTCGCGGGCGTTGGCCGCATGCTCTTCGAGGCCATCACGGCTCGCGATTATCCCGTGATCCAAGGGTTCACGGTGGTCATTGCCCTCATTTATGTCGGTGTCAACCTGTTGGTCGACTTGTCGTATGTCTTCGTCGACCCGCGCATCCGCTTGGAGTAAGGCTATCCAGCGGCACGAGACGGCCAAGAGGCACGGAGGAAGCCGAAACCACGGCCGAGCCCAAGGCCCTCGCAGGGGCGGACCGCGCGGCCGCTCGCAACAGACCGCTGCCCCAAGGACACGGGGGCCCTTGGCGGGGCCGCACGCCCGAACGAACCAACCTTGACCCGCGGTCGGCGGCCGCGCCAGGCGTGCCCGCGGGCCGCGCGCAACGCAAGGTCAACGGCAATGGCAGAGGAGACCATGACCACGACATCGCCCGAAACCAACGTTCGCCCAGTCAGCCTGTGGCGCATCACTTGGCGGCGCTTGTTGCGCCAGCGTTCGGCCCAGGTTGGCGGTGCGATTTTGCTCGCGCTGGTGCTTATCGCCATTTTCGCGCCCGTCATCGCGCCCTATGACCCCCTCGAGGTGCTCATCGGCAAGGAGGATGTGCGCAAACGGGAGCCCCCGTGCATCCACCTGCTGGGCTGCCCGCCCGACAAGCCGCAGCACATCATGGGCATCGATGGCAATTTCCGCGATGTGTTCAGCCGCGTCATTTATGGCACGCGCGTTTCCCTGTTCGTGGGCTTTACCACGGTCACCTTTGCCATCGTGGCCGGCACCCTGCTGGGCGCCATCAGCGGCTACGCGGGCGGTTGGATCGACAATGTCATCATGCGACTGATGGATGTGCTCATGGCCTTCCCATCGCTGCTGCTGGCCATTGCCATTGTCGCCGTGTTGGGCCGGGGGCTGCAAAACGCGCTCTTGGCCATCGCCATTGTTTCCACCCCCGTCTACGCGCGCGTGGTACGGGCCAGCGTGCTCTCCCTCAAAGAGCGGGAATTTGTGCAGGCTTCGCGCGCGTTGGGCGCCAGCCATGCCCACATTTTGCTGCGCCGCATTCTGCCGAACGCGTTGCCGCCCCTTATCGTCCAAGGCACCTTGGGCGTGGCCACGGCCATCCTCGACGCGGCCGCGCTGTCGTTCTTGGGTTTGGGCGCCCAGCCCCCCACCCCGGAATGGGGCACCATGCTGGGCACGGAACGCAACCAAGTGTTCACCGCACCGCATTTGGTGTTCTTCCCTGGCTTGGCCATCATGATCACCGTGTTGGCCTTCAACCTGCTGGGTGACGGCCTGCGGGACGCGCTGGACCCGCGGCTCAAGCAATGAACCAACCAAGGAGGCTCCTGTGAGTGAACCCTTGCTGGATGTGCGCGGCCTCAAAACATATTTCTTCACCGAGGACGGCGTGGTCAAGGCCGTGGACGGCGTGGATTTGCAGGTCTATCCGGGCGAGGTGCTGGGGTTGGTGGGCGAAAGCGGCTGCGGCAAAAGCGTGACCTCGTTCTCCATCTTGCGCTTGGTCGACGAGCCCGGCCGCATCGTCGCCGGTGAGGTGTGGTTCGAAGGCCAAAACCTGCTGGCCCTCAGCGAAGCCGAGATGAGCCGCATTCGGGGCAACCGCATCTCCATGATCTTCCAGCAGCCCAAGAGCAGCCTGAACCCCGTGTTCACCATCGGCGACCAAATCGCCGAGGTCTTCCAGGTCCATCAAGGCATGAAAAAGAGACAAGCCTGGCGCGAGGCCGTCAACTTGTTGCGGCTGGTCGGGCTGCCCGATCCTAAAAGCAAGGCCCATGCATACCCCCATCAACTCTCGGGCGGCCAGGCCCAGCGGGTGATGATCGCCATGGCCTTGGCCCTGCGCCCCAAACTGCTCATCGCGGACGAGCCCACCACCGCGCTGGATGTCACCATCCAAGCCCAGATTATGGACTTGATCTTGGACCTGCGGGCCCGCTTCGGAACCGCGGTGATTTTGATTTCCCATGATTTGGGCTTGATTGCAGAAGCCGCAGACCGGGTAGCGGTGATGTACGCGGGCCGCATTGTGGAGCAAGCGCCGGTGCAAGAACTCTTTGCCGCGCCCAAACATCCTTATACGCAAGGGCTCATTGCCTCGGTGCCCGTGTTAGGAAGACTGCAAGCGCGGCTGAGCACCATACCCGGCACGGTGCCCAATCTGATCCAATTGCCGCCGGGCTGTCGCTTTGCCCCACGCTGCCAGGCACGGGTAAGCCACGATTTGGCCCAATGCACCCAAAGCGAGCCCGAATTGCTGCAGGTTGGGCCCGAGCACTGGGTGCGCTGCTGGTTGTATGAGCCGCAGCCCGAATCTGGCCCCATCCCCTCGACGAAGGAGGCGGCATGAACGCGCCCATCGCCCCCTTGGCCTCAACCGAGCCCGCGGCCTCCTCGGCCACGGGCGAACCCCTGTTGCGGGTCGAGAACCTGGTCAACTACTACCCCGTACGGGGCGGCGTCTTGCGGCGGGTCGTGGCTTGGGTCAAGGCCGTGGATGGTGTATCGTTCCACATCCACGAGGGTGAGACCTTAGGCCTGGTCGGCGAAAGCGGCTGCGGCAAGACCACAGTGGGCAAGACGTTGGTTCGCCTGATCGAGCCGCGCGGCGGCGCGGCGTACTTCCGCGGGGTGAACATCTTCGAACTCCAGGGACGCGAACTCAAGGCCCTGCGCCGTGAGATGCAAATCGTATTCCAAGACCCCTTTTCGTCGCTGGACCCGCGCGTGCCGGTGGGCGAATCCATTGCCGAAGGGCTGCACATCCACGGCGTGGGCACCCGTCGCGAGCGGCAGCAAATGGTGGTCGACATGCTGCGCAAGGTGGGCTTAGAGCCCTATCACGCGCAGCGTTACCCGCACGAGTTTTCGGGCGGCCAACGGCAGCGCATTGGCATCGCGCGCGCGTTGGTGCTGCGGCCCAAGTTCATCATTCTGGACGAACCCGTGTCCGCGCTGGATGTGTCCATCCAGGCCCAGATTCTCAACTTGCTGCGAGATCTGCAAGAAGAGTTCGGGCTGACTTACCTGTTCATCGCGCACAATTTGGCCGTGGTCGAGCACATCTCCAACCGGGTGGCGGTGATGTATCTGGGCAAAATCGTCGAGATCGCGGCGCGCGAGGCCCTCTTTCAGCGCCCCTTGCACCCCTATACCCAGGCCTTGCTCTCCGCGGTGCCGGTGCCCGACCCCACGGTCAAACGGGAGCGCATAATCTTGCCTGGCGATGTGCCCAGCCCGCTGAACCCGCCGTCAGGGTGCCGGTTCCACCCCCGCTGCCCCTTTGCCCGGCCCGACTGCGCGGACGCAGAGCCCGAACTGCGCGAACTCGAGCCCGGCCACTGGGTCGCGTGCCATTACGCGGGCAACTTGGGCGATCCGCGCGCAGCAGGGGAATAAGCGAGGCGCGCCGACCGGGTGCATTCGTGGGAAGCCCGGCCGAACGCTCGCACCCCAGCAGGCAAAACCCCGCTGGTCCGCGTCCGAACGAGCGGGCAGGCAAAGCAACGGGGCGTCTGTCCGACGCCCCGCATCCGTCTGCCAGGGGAGGGTGCGACCAGGCCCCAATCGATTCCCTGCGTTCACCCACCGGCGACATGGCCGATGAGGTACAAGGCGGGATAGAAGAACACCCACACCAAATCGACGAAGTGCCAATACACGGCGACGGCCTCGACGCCCCAGTGCCGTTCGGCCGAAAAGTGGCCTTTCCGACCCAAATGCCACACCGCCAAGACGGCCAAAACGCCAGTTAGCACATGGAAAGCGTGAAAGCCCGTCAGGCCATAAACCACCGCGCCAAATGCACCGTCGGTTGGGCGCACATGCGGGCCCGCGGGCAAAAACCAGCCCCACTCAAAGCCCACAACGCCCACCAAGAACACCGTCCCCAACAGGGCCGTCACGGCCGCGGAACGCAAAAACTCTTCGCGATCGTCGTGCGCTATGGCCACCTCGGCCCGGTTCATGAAGAAACTGCTCAGCAAAAGAATCACGGTCAGAAGCAGCCCCAGGGTTTGATTCAACTCGGGCCGTTGCCCACCCCAAAGATAGAAACGCGTGGCCAGCAAACCCGCGAACAGAAAACTCTCGGAAATTAGAAACAGCCATAAACCCCAGCGGTTGAGGTAAACCCGCCGGCTGTACGGCATCTCATGCCCATCGGGCAGGGCATCGCTTCGGACGGCCATGTCAATGCTCTCCTTCTGCGGGATTCCACAGGCGCGAGACGTGCATGAAGTGCTCCAAAATCAGCCAGGCCTTGAGCAGGCCCACCAGCATCAGCGGCACCACCGCGGCCGTGGTCACCGCGATGCCATACTCGACCGCGGTCAGCGCAGCCAAGCCGGCCAACACCAACCATCCACGCGCGTACGCGGTGCGTCGCTCCATGGCTACCTCCTACCGGTCAATCGTCGGCCGCGGCCGTGGCCGTGGCAAAAGTCACATAAGGCTGGGGCTGGCCGTAGTCGTACGGCTCGCCTACGACCACCACAGGCACGGCGAAATTCTCGTCGGGCACGGGCGACGGGATCTGAAACTCGGGCGAACGGGACTTCCACGGATTGGCCGCGGCCACCCGCCCCCGCACCGCGCTCCAGGCCAGATTGAACACAAAGATCAGCATGGCCAGGAAAATCACATGCGCGGCCGCGGTCACGGCCGTCTGCAAGCCTTCCACCCCCAACGCGGGGTCATAGTCGACGATGCGCCGTCGCATGCCCCACAAACCAGCCAGCATTTGCCCCAGCGACATGGTCCAAAACGCGGGGGTCATCAGCCAAAAATGCACTTTGCCCAGCGTTTCGTTGTACATGCGCCCGGTGACTTTGGGGAACCAATAGTAAATGGCCGCAATGTAGGGATACACGAACCCGCCAAACATGGTGGCATGAAAGTGCCCCACAATCCAATAGGTATCATGCAAGAACAAGTCCGTGCTCACCGTGCCGTTGGGTGGACCGCTCAAACCACCGATCAAAAAGATCGACAACGCGCCCAAAACAAACAGCATAGGCGTGGGGAAAGTCAATTTGCCGCCCCACATGGTGCCCAACCAGTTGAAGAACTTGATGCCCGTGGGCACGGCCACCAACAGGGTCGTCCACATCATCGTCACCCGCATGACGTCGCTCATGCCCGAGGTAAACATGTGGTGCCCCCACACCAAAAAGCCCACCAAGGCAATGGCCAACGAGGCCATGGCAATCCACTTGTACCCGAACAAAGGCTTGCGTGCGAAAACCGGCAGCAACTCGCTGATGATGCCCAAGCCCGGCAAAATGAACACATACACCGCGGGATGGGAGTAGAACCAAAACAGGTGTTGAAACAAAAGCGGACGCCCCGGCGGCGCGGCCATGGCCTGCGCGGCTTCGGTGAGCACCGGGGAGAAGAAGGTCATGCCAAACACCCGCTCAAGCACCACCAACACAAAGGAAAGGCCGATCAACTGGGTGGCCGTGAGGGCGATGATGGACGTCGCGACCATGGACCACACGAAAATGGGCATACGGAACAACGTCATGCCCGGCGCGCGCATGCCAATGACCGTGGCCAAAATGTTCAACGCGCCCAAAATGGATGAAAAGCCCACCACAAACACGCCCAGGTAGAAGGGAATGGCACCGGGCAGGGTTTGCACGCCCAAGGGCGGGTAGCCCGTCCAGCCCGTTTCCCAGCGCAGGAAGAGGGCCAGCACCACCAGCATGACCCCCGGGACGTTGATCCAGTAGGCAAACGCGTTGAGCCGCGGGAACGCCATGTCGCGGGCCCCCAACATCAGCGGGACCAAATAGTTGCCCATGGCCGCCACGCCGGTGAGGATGCCCGCGATCATCACGATGCCGTGCCAGCCGATAAGGGTGTTGAAGACCGCGGGCTCCAGGCTGTCGATGCCCGGTTTAGACAGTTCAGCGCGGAAGATCAAGGCCACGCTGCCCGCCAACCCGACCAACACCAGTGCGGTCACGCCATATTGCACGCCGATGATCTTGTGATCATAGTCCACGCTGAAATAGCGCCACCAACGAGGCTTGCCGGGCGGCGCGGCGTGACGCGGGGGCTCGAAGCGTCCGGCCAACCAACCCAGCCAGTCAGACACCATGCCCGACGCGAGCATGAAGCCCACCACGCTTAACGTCGACGCCCACGTCAAGGGCCCATCCTCCAGCCACGAGGACGCGCCCCACGCGCGGGCCATCTGAACGCCCAGCAGGAACCCCACGACCTGCCCCAGCAGGCCGCGCACCAAACCGGTAGTCAGGACATGCCGCATGGTCATTCCTCCAAAGGCGTGGCAAGAGCCTCATTCGTCCAATTGCAGCAAAAATTGCACCAACGCGTCCAAGTCTTCGGCCGAGAGCGCTTGTTGGAACGTGCCCGGCATCACGGGCGGATACCCCGCCACGATTTTGGCTTGGGGGTCGAGAATGGACTCGCGAATGTACGCCTCATCGGCCGTGATCGTACGGCCGTCCTCCAACAGGACCTCGCGGCCCAGCAACCCTTGCAGCGACGGGCCAATGGACGGCGAGCCATCCAACGTATGGCAAACCGCACAATATTGTTGAAAGACCTGCTCTCCGCGGGCGCGCGCGTCGCCAGCCAAGGCGCGCTGCGCGGCTTGCTGTTCAGCCACCCACGCCTCGAACGCCGCGGGCGAGACCACCTTAACCGTGCCATACATACGCGCATGGCCCGAACCACACAGTTCTGCACAACGCAGCACATATTCCCCCTCGACTTGGGGCGTGACATACGCGTACGTGGTCATGCCGGGCACCGTATCTTCTTTGATGCGAAATTCCACCACCCAAAAACTGTGAATCACATCCAACGAGGTCATCTCGAATTTGACCCGGCGCCCTGTGGGCAGCCACAACTCCGAACTGGAGATGTCATACTCGGGGTAGAAAAACGTCCACGAGAACTGCTGGGCTTGAACCTGTACCACCAAATCCGCATCGCTACGGCGCAGGAACAAAAAGTCCTGAACGCCCACCGCGCTCAGGCCCAATACAATGCCCAAAGGGATCACGGTCCACAAGAATTCCAGCCCGCCGTGACCGTGGATGTTCAAGCCCGGCTCGTCATCGTCGGCCCGGCCGCGGAACGCCCACACGCTATACACGGCAAAACCTACCACCAGCGCGAAGATGACCGCGATGAGGAAGAAATGCACCCGCAGCAGGCGATCCACCACGGCACCCTCTTCGCTGGCCAACCGCGGAACGAAGAAATCAAAATGGCGGTAGGTCAGCCAACCCAACCCGGCGGCTAAGGTGAGCACCAGCCCTAACGCTCGCAGAAAGTGTTTCTTCATGGACACCGTCTCCTGGCAAAGGGCAGCGTTCGGCGGATGCCCCCATTATACCAATTGTCACCCAAAACGCAAACCATAAGTCATGGCTTTCGTCATGGTATACTTCACCCACGGCCCACCAACCCAGAGCCGCACGCGTCAGCATTTCAGGAGGCACCATGGACTGGGCCCAAGTTTTGCGTTTGTGGGAATGGCGGCCTGAAGTGCTCATTTCTTTGGCCGTGCTGGGAGGGCTCTACACGCGGGGCTGGTTGCGTCTCCGCGCGCGTGCGCGTCGGCGCACGGCGAGCCGCGCGCGCCTGGCCGCCTATTGGGCGGGGCTGCTCTTCTTGCTATTGGCCCTGGTCTCGCCGCTGGCCCCCCTGTCAGACTGGCTGCTTTCGGTTCACATGGTGCAGCACATGCTGCTCATCATGTTCGCGCCGCCCCTTATCTGGCTGGCCAATCCCATGCCCGTGATGCTGTGGGCCTTGCCGCCGCGCCTGCGTCAGCAGTGGGGCTTTGGCCTGTTCGGCCCGCGGGCCCGTTTCCGCGCCACGGTGCGCGCGCTGACGGGCCGCAAAATCGCTTGGCTGCTCTTCGTGCTGATCTACATTGGCTGGCACGACCAAACCCTTTACAACGCGGCGCTGGGGTGGGTGCCGCTTCACGATGTGCAGCACTTGACCTTCACAGGGTCGGCCATGCTCTACTGGTGGCATGTGACCAACGCGGGGCCCCGCCTGCACGGCCGCTTCTCCTTTGGCTCGCGGCTGGTCTATCTGCTGAGCATCGTGCCCGTGAACGTGGTGACAGGTTTGGCCATTGCCTTTGGCCGCCATGTCTACTACGAGCATTACAGCAGCGTTCCCCGCTATTTTGGCCTGTCTGTGCTCGACGACCAGCGCCTGGCCGGCATGATCATGTGGATTTTCGGCAGCATGATGCTCATCTACGCGGCCGTGATCTTCATCTTTCGGCACATGGCCCTGGAACAGCGCAAAGCCAAAGCCCGGCCGCCGGGCGCGCATCACGGCTACGCGTGGGGTGACGAGACGCCGGCCTAAGGGGCCTCCGACGGCACGAAGTACATCAAAAAGTCCTTGCCCTCCACCTCGGAGCGATAGCGCCACACGCGCGCGTGGGGATACAAGGCCCACAACTGCGCCAAGGTTTCCTCGTCTTCGGGTTTGAGGATGAACAACTTGGGGGCCGGGCTCGTCAGGGTTTGGGCCAAGAATTCTCGCGGCAACGCGTAATCGCGCCGCGGGTAGCCGGCTTCGATGCCTACCAAGCGCGTATCGACCCAATAAGGGTAAGGCACGACCCAAACCTGGTCGGGCTCGCCCACCGAACGCGCAAACCCGCCCACCACTTGCCCGATCTCGGGTGTGTTCCAATTGGAGAGCCGATATTGCGCCACATATTGGCGAAAGACCAAGTCATGGCTGGCCTGCCACGAGGCCAACCACAGCAACCCCGCCAGCGCCCAGCCCCACGCCCGACGTCGCGCCCACGCTTGCTGCACTGTGTGCGCGGCCAGGCCGACGAGCAAAAACACAGGCAGCATGGCCGCACCGGTGCGGTGCAACGTGGGATTCTCCTCCGGGAAGGCCAAGGCCAACGTCGAGGGCAATTGCAACAGCGGAATCAGCACCAGCAACCAGCCATCTTGCCAACGGCGATGGCGCACGTAACGCGCGGCGACCAAAACCACGCCCAAGGCCAACAGCGCGGCCGCGGGCGGATCCAACGCGGGGCGATGCATCACCGAGTCGGCCCACACGGAGCCATTGTCCCACCAAAACATCACCAGGCCGCGCGCCACGTTTTGAATGAAGATGCCCACCGGCGACCCCGGATAGGGCCGTTCGGTTTCGGCCAGGCGGGTGCTCATGCGATAGAAGAACATGTCGGGCGCGTCGACCATGTAGCGCAGCAAAGGCAAGAACACGGCCAGCGAAACCAACACGACCAGCAGCAGCGCAAAGCCCAACCGACGGGTCACCGGCCGCGCGCGATGGTGCAGGCCGTACCAGACAAAGGTGAAGACCACCACCAAGGGCACGATCCGAAAGGGCGAATATCCGTGCAGACCCAAGCCCAAAAACAGCCCGGCCCAGACAAAGTCGTCCCGCCGGTTGCGTTGCAAGCCGCGCAGCACAAAGTAGAGGGTGAGCGCGGTAAAGGTGGGGTAGAGCATGAAGCGCAGGCCCACCCGGTGCACGGTGTGCAGCCAATAAGCAACCCCGGCGAAGGCCGCGGCCCAAAAGCCGGTGCCGCGGCTATCCCACAAGCGACCAAACGCGTAGAGCACGGGCAAAAACACCGCCGCGGCCACGGCCATGGGCAACTTGAGCGCCAAATAAGACACGCCAGCCCCTAACCGAACGGCCAGGGCCGCGGTGTACATGTGCATGCCTTCGCGGCCTGTGTTGCGAGGGAAGAAAATGCGCCATTGGCCGTCCAGCACATCCATCACATCATACAGTTTTTCCGCGTGATCGCTGAACATCTCCCGGGGCACGTGGGCCAACTGGTAGAACCGCAAGAAAATACCCAGCGCCAACACGGCCACGATCGGCCACACGCTGGGCGCGAGGCGAAAATGCACCCCGTGCGTGCGCCAGGTGGCCCAACGAGCGCGCCAGGCGCGCCAAGTCGCGGGTTCCAACAGGGCCACCAGCAGCAAGCCCAGCAGCAAAGCCCATAGCGTGAGATTGAGGCCGTGGAAGCGATTGCCGCCGAAGGCCAAGAACGCGGCCAAGGCCACGACCGCGGCCGCGACCAACGCGGGGACGCGCAGGGTGAGGGCGAAGTCCAACGTGGCCCCGCGCGCGGGCGGCGTCAATGTGAACTCCCCGCGCCGGGCGGCCAACAACAGCAGCGCGATGGCCAACGCGTACCAGGCCAAGCCCGCGCCAACCTGACGATGGGCAGGCTCCAGTCGCAGTTGGGCGACCAAGGCGGCGCTCACGGCCAAGGTCAACGCCCAGGGCCACCGCCCGAAAGCGTCCGCGCGAGACCGGGAGCGCGGCAGAGCGTCTTGGGCCTCAGGCTTGGCTGCGCGCCCAGTCCCCGCGGCCGCGCGGGGGCGCGTGGGCAAGGGCGCGGCCGCGGCCCTGGGCCGATCGCGCGGCTCAGACGGAGATTCGGCCGCGGCTTCGGCTTCCCGGGCCGCGAACCAATCGTCCGACCGCGCCCACGCGGCCGGGCTCCAGCGAGGCATGAACCGCGCCCAACGGGCCTTGAGATACTCCAGCAACGACGGAGGCATCGACTCAGGAGACGGGGAGGCCATCACACCCTCCGTGCCAAGAAAAAGGTGTACGCGCCTTGGGGATGCCGAGGCTGCCGCGCGTAGCGCTGCAGCCCGCGCTGCAACCAAGCGATGTTCCAACGCCGAGGGACCAACACCCAACGCCCCGTGGTGATCTTGAGCAACAGACTGGGCAGGCCCAAAGGGTGCCCCCATTCCAAGATGGCCAACGCCTGCGGCGGGAAGTAGTCCCATTGGGCCTCGACCCGGAAGCCGGCCCGCTCCAACCGCGCGATCCACACCTGGGGCGGGTCCGTGTGTGCGTGCCGCGAGATGCGGTTGAACAACCGCCCATAGGCCGCGGCCAAACGGGGCAGCCCCAGGGCCCGCAACACGCGCGCGCCCCACAGCATCTGCGGAAAGCGATGGTTGGGCACGGTGAAGACGAAGGGCGCGCCCGCGCGCAACACCCGCGCGGTTTCTTGCAGCACATCGTCGACATGGGGGATGTGCTCCAGCACCGAATTGCTCACCGCGCTGGCGAACGCGGCCGTGGCAAACGGCATCGCCGCGCCATCGGCCTGGACCAGCAAGCGATGCGCGCGCCAACGCCGGGCTTCGCGCAAGGGCGCGGCCCAGGGGTCGAGGCCCACGGCCAACGGCCGGTCGAATGTGTGCGCGGCAAAGTGACCGTCGCCGCAACCCAAATCCAGGGTTGGGTCAGGCAAAGTCAAGTCTTGATAGAACGCGGCCTCGACCGCGCGCAAAAACGCCCGAAAGTAGGGCAAAGTCTGCAAGTGCTGCTCGAGCAGGTGATCCACGGTCTTGGGGGCCATGTGCCGCATTATACCGCGGCCGTCTTTGGTACAATACGCCCATGCGTGTGCGTGAGCCCGTGCAGCACTGGCTGCTAACCCACCTGCCCACAACGCCCGTCGGGCCGTTGTGGGTGGGCATCGCGCAGCCCGGTGGTTGGGCCCGGTTGCGGTTCGGTGCCCAGCCACCCGCCCCCCCGCCGAGCGCGGCCTGGCACGTGGTCCCGCCCACAACCGACGCGGTGCGCCCCTTTTTGGACGCGCTGCACGCCTACTTCGAAGGCCAAACCGCGGTGCCCTCCGGCCCATGGGTGTGGGACTTTTCGCCCTTTCGGGCCGCGGTGTATCACACAGTGCGCGCCATCCCGCGGGGGGAAACCCGCACTTACGGCCAAGTGGCCGCCGCGGTGGGCAAGCCCTTGGCCGCGCGTGCCGTGGGGCAGGCCATGGCCCACAATCCCATCCCCCTGGTGGTGCCTTGCCACCGGGTCGTGGCCGCGAACGGGACCTTGGGCGGCTTCAACGCCCCGGAAGGCGTGGCCCTCAAGGCCCGTTTATTGGCGTGGGAACGACTCGCGCCCGCGGCCCAACGAACCCAGGCCTGAGGCATCCCGATTGCATCGAGGTCACCCATGCCCACGTTGCCCGTCCCAACCTACGCCCCGCTGGTGCGCTACACCCGGGGCGGCGTGACCGAAAGCGTGCACTACGGCGCGCTGGCCGTGGTGGATCGCGGCGGTCGTTTGTTGCTGTCCGCGGGGGATCCTTCCACGGTGGTGTTCATGCGGTCGTCCGCGAAGCCCTTTCAGGCCTTGCCCTTTGTGGCCGACCAGGGCCCCGAGCGGTTCGCGCTGGACGATGCCGATCTGGCCTTGATTTGCGCGTCGCACACGGGCCGCCCTGAGCACACCCACCGGGTCGCGGCGATGCTGAAGCGGGCGGGGTTGTCGCCGCAGGATCTGCAGTGCGGCGTGCACCCGCCGGCCGACCGCGAGGCCGCGCTCGCGCTGGCCTGCCAGGGGGACGAGCCAACGCCGCTGCATCACAATTGCTCAGGCAAGCACACGGGCATGCTGCTGCGAGCCCGCCTGCACGGCTGGACGACGACCGACTATCTCGACCCCGCCCATCCCCTGCAGCGCGAAATTCGCGCCGCGCTGGCGCGCTTTGCGGGGTTGGCGCCTGATGCCATTCGGCTGGGCATCGACGGCTGCAGCGCGCCCAACTTCGCGCTGCCCTTGTATCACGCCGCGTGGGCCTGGGCCCGGCTGATGGACCCGGTAGACATGGCAGCGCGTTGGGCCCAAGCCGCACGGCGCATCACCGCGGCCATGGCCGCGCATCCAGAGATGGTGGGCGGGCCGGGACGCTTCGACACCGAACTCATGCGAGCCTTGGGCCCTGGGGTGGTGGCCAAGGCCGGCGCGGAGGGCTACCAAGCCTTGGGGCTGGCCCCAGGCCAATGGCCCGGCGCGACGGGGGGCGTGGGCGTGGTCGTCAAGATCGCGGATGGCGACGCGCGCAACCGGGCTCGGGGCATGGTGGCGTTGGCCTTGCTGCGCGCGGCCGGCCTGCTCTCGGAGGAGATCCCCCCCGGATTGGAACCCTGGGCCCCTCACGGCCCAGTGACCAATTGGCGCGGCTTGACGGTGGGGGAACGCCATGTGTTGTTCGACCTGAGGGTTTGAGGGGAGGTATGCATGAACACGCGTGGGGCCTGGTGGCGCCGGTTGTTGATGTTCGTCGCCATCCGGTTGGTGCTCAACGCGGCCAATCGCATGGCCTACCCATTCTTGCGGGAATTCCAAGCCGGACTGGGGCTAACGCTCACCGCGACGACCCAAGCCTTGGCGTGGCGTTCGGCCAGCCTGGTGATTGGGCCGGCGTTGGCGTGGTTTCCGGAGCGGTGGGGGCGCCGAGCGGGCATGTTGTTTGGGCTGGCCTTGTTCGTGGGCGGCATGGTGCTGGGGGCGATGTGGGCGTCGTGGTGGGGTTTTATGTTGGCCTTGGTGCTGGCCGCGTGGGCCAAAGTGGCCTTTGACGCGTCGATGCAGGCGTATGTCGGGGATCGCATCGCGTACGAACGCCGGGGCGCGGTGCTGGCTGCGACCGAATTCAGTTGGTCGCTGAGTTTCTTCGTGGGCATGCCACTGGTGGGCCTGCTGCTGGCGTGGGGCGGCTGGCGGGCGCCGTTTTGGAGCATGGCGCTGTTGGGGATAGGCTTCGCGTGGGCCGTGATGCGGCGCATCGAGCCGGGTGGGGGTCTGGGGGAAGGGCTCCGCGCGGGGCCAAGCGGCGCGGGTTATTGGCTATACGCACTTCGGCAGCCGGTGCTCTGGCTGGCCGTGGCGTTTGGCCTCTTCGCCACCGCGGCCAACGAGAGCATTGGCCTCCTCTTTGGCGTGTGGCTCAACGATGCCTATGGCTTCGCCCTTTCGGGCCTGGGCCTGGCCGCCGCGGTCATCGGCTTGGCTGAACTCACCGGCGAAGGCCTTACTGTGCTCACGGTGGACGGCTTTGGCAAACAGCGGGCCATCGTGACCGGCCTGCTGGGCAACATGGCCGCGGCCTTGGCCCTGCCCTGGCTGGGACGCATTGGCGCGGCCGGCGCGCTGGCCGGCCTGTTCGCCTTTTTCTTGACCTTTGAGGTGTTGTTGGTGAGCAGCATCCCCCTGATGACCGAAATCTTGCCCCAACACCGTGCGCTCACCATGGGCGCGTTCTCGGGCTCAGTGGCCTTGGGTCGGGCGCTGGGCGCCGCGCTCGCGCCGCACTTCTACGCGCACGGCGGGGTGCCGGCCCTGACCCTGCTGGCGCTGGCCTTCAACGTGCTCGCGGTGGCAGCCGTGGCACGGTTGCGCCCTGCTCGCATCGGCGAAACAAAGTAAGGCGCCCCGACAAGCCGGAGCGCCTTACTCGAGGTGGTGCCTAAGGGATGGGCCAACGCCTACGCCGCGGCCGCGGCTTCGGCATCGGCCTGCTCGCTCTTCATTTCATCCGCGATCTCCTGCAACGTGCGGGTCTGCAGGCGCTTGAGCAACGCCTCTGAGAAGCCCGTCTCGCGGATGAATGTGCGCCGGATGACCATGTCGTGCGTGGCCACCATGACCACCGCGGCCAGGTTCAGCACGCGGGTCATGATGATGGCGATCTCCTGGGCCTTCTCATAGCCCAAAGTCGACGCGGCCTTGGCGCTCATCCATTCCACCCAGCGCGGCACCAAAGCCAAGACCACCTCGTTCGGCACGCCCTCTCGCACATGCTCCACCGCGATGTTCATCTGCCGATGGAGAAACACCTGCTCGTCATGGATCTCGAACAGGGAACGGAACCACTCGGCCGGCTTCCCCGCCAAATAGGTGTCCGCGTACGCGGCCGTAGCCTCGTGGCTGCGCAACAACTCACGAATTTGGGCTTCCAGATCTTCGGCCCAGGCCTGCGCCTCGGCCGCTACCGCCCGCAACGCCTCGAAATCGTCGGCGCGCAAACCAGACAGGGTGTGGGCAACGGACAGAATCTGTTTCATTTCATCTCCTAAAGCCATCATACGACTCCCTCCGCCTTCAAGTTCGTCGCGGGCCGAGGCCTTCCGTCCATCGTCGGTGAGGGCCGAAGCCAGCGCGAACCCTTGAAGCCGTTTGTGTGATGGATGTGGGATGTGAGAAGAACAACCTACAAAACCCGATGCACGCAACCATGATGAGGGGGCAAAAGAGAGGGCGACGCCAGCGCGACTATACCCCAAAACGGCTCTTTGGTCAAGGATATTTGGCAAAATTGCCGCTTTCCGCAAAGATTTTTTGCCTATTTGACGAGGAAAGAAACACCTTGTCTTTCGGACAACGCTCGGCCCAAAAAGACAACCAACATCCCCGCCAACAAGATGCCGCCGTGGGAGAAAAGCGTTTGACGCCCCTGCCGCGTCACACGTGCCTGTTGCTGAGCATTGCCAATCCTCCTTGTGCAACCTATAGCACACCACCCAACCACCTTAGCGCTACACGGCCGACGCCCCGCGCGTCGAGGCCCTTAGGCCGCGCCATGCAGATGACGCGACCCTTTGCTCGCGGTCACGCCGTACCACGGGCCACGCGCGTTGGTCTTCAGCGCCTTGCAGAGCACCAGGTGGACTCCCCCAGTCGACAGAAAGGCCAAACCGAATCACGCATCCCCAAGACAACAGCGTCAGACAAAAACGGTTCGTCAAGTCGACCGATGTGGGTGATGTGCCCTATCACAGCCGATACGCCGACAATAGACCTTGTGCACACCTCCTGCTTGCATTACAATGCAAAAGAACACGAACCACCTCGCTTTTGGCCCGGCTCGCCGAGCCAATTTAGGATACTTCTAAACAGGCGGATTGTCAAGGGTTAAGTGTAGATTCTTACGATTCCTTAACCCGAAATGCGTAGATGCCTCAACGAAGAGGAGGAGGCCTGCATGTCCGGTTCCCAAGAAGCACGGCTGCGTCAGCGCTATGAAGAACTCAAGCGCCTCATCCACTATCACAACTACCGCTATTATGTGCTCAACGACCCCATTATCAGCGACTACGAATACGACCAACTCATGCGCGAACTGAAGGCCATCGAAGAGGCGCATCCCGAGTGGGTCACGCCCGACTCGCCTACCCAGCGCGCGGGTGCACCGCCCGCCGAGGGCTTTCGCAAGGTACGCCACCCGAAACCCATCCTCAGCCTGGCCAATGTGTTCAACGACGCGGAACTCGACGCGTGGTTAGAGCGCTTGGCCCGACTGAACCCGCGCGTGCGCGAGGCCGACTTCACTGTAGAGCCCAAAATCGACGGCCTCACTGTGGTGCTACACTACCACCAAGGCGTGTTCGTGCTGGGCGCTACCCGTGGCGATGGCGAAGAGGGGGAGGACATCACGGCCAACCTGCGCACGGTGCGCGCGGTCCCCCTGCACTTGCCTGTACGCCCCGACGGCCCCGCGCCGCCACCCCGGTTGGTGGTGCGCGGCGAGGCCTACATGACCCACGAGGACTTCGCCGCGCTCAACGAGCACTTGCGTCAACAAGGACAACGCCCTTTTGCCAACCCGCGTAACGCGGCCGCGGGCTCATTGCGCCAATTGGACCCCAAAGTGACCGCGGAACGCCCTCTGCGCCTGCTGTGTTACCAAATCGTCGATTACGAAGGGCCCAATCCGCCCCGCACCCAGTGGGAAGTGCTGCGCACTTTGGAGGCCTTGGGCTTCCCCGTCGTCGAGGCAGATCTGTGCCCTGACTTAGACTGCGTCAAGGCTGCCTATCGCAAATGGCTGGCCCGACGCCCTACCTGGCCCTATGACTTGGACGGCGTAGTCATTAAGATCAACGACCTGGAACTGCAACGCAGCCTGGGCGTGGTGGGTAAGGATCCCCGGGGCATGGTGGCCTACAAATTCCCGGCCCAAGAAGTGACCACCATCCTGTTGGACATTCGGGTCAATGTCGGACGCACCGGTGTGCTCACGCCCTACGCGGTGCTTGAACCCGTGGAAATCGGCGGCGTGGTGATCCGCAAGGCGACCTTGCACAACTTCGACTATATCCGCGAAAAAGACATTCGCATCGGCGACCGGGTCATTGTCAAGCGAGCCGGCGATGTTATCCCTTATATTGTCGGGCCCGTGATTGCGGCCCGCACCGGCAAAGAGCGCATCTACCAGCCGCCCACCCACTGCCCCGTGTGCGGCGCGCCCGTGGAAAAGGTGGAGGGCGAGGTCGCGCTCTACTGCATCAACGCGGCCTGCCCCGCACAACTGAGCCGCAACATCGAGCACTTTGCCTCGCGCGAAGCCATGGACATCGAAGGCTTGGGGCGCAAGATCGCGGAGCAACTGGTGACGGCCCAGGTCGTGCACGACGTGGCCGACCTCTATTATCTCACCGTGGAGGATCTGCTGCCGTTGGAAGGCTTCGCCCAAAAGAAAGCCGAAAACCTCATCGCGGCCATCCAAGCCAGCAAAGATCGTCCCTTGGAGCGGCTGATTTACGCGTTGGGCATTCGGGGCGTGGGCGCGGTCACCGCGCGGCTGCTGGCCCAGCGCTATCAAGACCTGGACGCGTTAGGGCAGGCCAGCGCGGAGGAACTGGCCGAAATCGAGGGCATCGGACCGGTTACCGCGCGCTTCATCGTCGACTGGTTCCATCGCGAGCGCAACCGCAAGGTGTTGGAAAAACTGCGGCAGGCCGGCGTATGGCCGCGCGCGGCCCACGCGCATCGCGAGCCCGAGGCGCAACCCCTGGCCGGCCTAACGTTCGTCATCACCGGCACGCTGCCCGGCCTCACCCGCGAAGAGGCCAAGGCCTGGCTGGAAGCCCGGGGAGCCAAAGTGACCAACTCGGTCAGTCGCAAGACGTCGTACCTCATTGTAGGCGAGAACCCCGGCTCCAAACTGGCCAAGGCCCAGGCTTTGGGCGTGCCCACCCTGACTTGGGACGAAGTTGTACGAATGGCGGAGGGAAGTGGGGGGTAGAGGGTCGGTGAAGGGTGCCTTGGTGTTACCCTGTGTTGGCATCCCACACACGGCCGTTGTATTGACTACACGCAGTCCGGCCGCCAAGAGAACGAGGAGCCTGGCTACACGCACCGTCCCAAACGCGAATCTTTGATGCACGGAGGTACCTATGCGCGCCACCCATCCCCCGGCCCAAGCGGAGCCCGTCCCCATCTTGGTATTGCATGGCCCCAACCTCAACTTGCTCGGCACCCGAGAACCCCACATCTACGGCACGTTGAGTCTGGACGCGCTCAACGCGCGTTTGTCCGCGGTCGGCGCCACGCTGGGATTTGAAGTGCGCACAGCCCAACACAACGGCGAAGGTGAACTCATCACCGCGTTGCACCAGGCCGCGCCCTGGGCCCAGGGCGTGGTGTTCAATCCCGGTGGCTATACGCATACCTCGGTCGCACTACGCGATGCCATCGCCGCCATCCCTATCCCCGTGGTCGAGGTGCACTTGTCCAACATCTTCGCCCGAGAGCCCTTTCGCCACCGCTCGCTGACCGCAGGTGCTTGTATAGGCAGCATCAGCGGCTTTGGCTGGCATTCCTATGTGCTGGGACTGTACGCTTTGGCCGCGCACCTGGGCCGGTGGCCCGCGTCGGAGAACGCCCCATGAACACCCCGCCCGAAATCTTCACCGCCCCCTGGGCCGAGGCCTTCTGCCAAGCCCTGAACGCCAACGAGCGCTATCGCCGGGTCGCCCGCACATGGGAGGGCGCGCTGCTCTTGGTCATGGAAGCCGATCCTGCTCGCGGCATCCCCGCGACGCGGGCCGTGTTCTTAGACTTGCACCACGGCCAGTGCCGAGCCGCACGGGCGGCCGCGCCCGACGATGCTGCCCACGCGCCCTATGTGCTCACCGCGACGCCCGCGGTGTGGAAAGCCATTCTGCAAGGCGAACTGCCCCCCATTGCCGCGATTTTGCGGGGCAAACTACGCTTGACCAAGGGCAACATGATGGCCTTGGTCCCCCATGTGCGGGCCGCGCAAGAGTTGGTGGCCACGGCCGCGCGCTTGCCCACCGCGTTTCCGCCGGAATGGTGAAGGTCGGGAGGGCGCAGGGCGCGCGAGCAACCAGGCGCCGGGGGCAGCCCCAAGGTCACCCCCGGCGTCGGACGCGGCATTTCACGGCCGGCCAGGAACTTCCGCCCCGGATGCCGGCGTCAGTAGGCCAAGAGCGCATCCATGGCCTGGCGGATGCGTTCCACCGTGGGCACCACCGCGTGCATCAGGCCAATGTTGTAGGGGACGGGCACATCGGGCGCAGCCACCCGCCGCACCGGCGCGTCAAGCCATTCAAAAGCCTGTTCGGTGACCACCGCGACAATCTCCCCGCCAAAGCCGCCGGTCAGACCGTCTTCGTGCACCACCAACAGCCGCCCGGTTCGGCGCACGCTGGCCAGCACCGCCTCCTCGTCCCATGGGATGAGGGTTCGCAAGTCCAACACTTCGACCTGCCCCGGGAAGGCTCGGGCCGCCTCCAGCGCTCGGGGGACCATCGCGCCCCAAGTCACCACGGTCAGCCGATCGCCTTGGGTAAGCCGCGCGGCGCGGCCAAAGGGTAGGCAATACTCGTCGCCCGGATACGGTCGCCGCGCAGGCGCGGTATCGAGCAAGGCCCGATGCTCCAAAAAGATCACCGGATCGTCGCCCCGCAGCGCGGTGCGCATCAATCCCGCGGCATCGGCCGCGTTGCTGGGGTAAGCAATGCGCCAGCCGAACATGTGCACAAACTCTTGCTCCGCGCTGAAACTGTGCCAAGGGTCGCCCGTCACCTTGCCATAACCTACGGGGATGCGCAGCACCACGGGCGCGGCGAATTGGTTGGCCGTGCGCCAGCGCAAAAAACCCAAATCGTGGATAGGCTCTCGGGCCGGGTCGGCATATTTGCGGAACTGAATTTCAGGCACGGGCAACAGCCCGGCCAACGCCATGCCCACCGCGCGGCCCACGATGCCAACCTCGTTCAACGAAGTATCAAACACCCGCTCAGGGCCATGCTTTTGCAACAGGCCGCGCGTCGCGCCATGCACGCCGCCTTTGACGGCGACATCTTCGCCAAACACCGCGATGCGGGGGTTGAGTTCCATCTCCGTATCCAACACCCGCAGCACCGCGTCCACCAAGTTCACCCGGCGCTTAGGCTGGGCAGGTCGCGGCTCGTCGTGCCCCAGGGGCGGCAGCGCGCCCTCAGGGCGCAAACCGCCCATTTGGGGCGCTTGGCCCTCATAAAACACATGCCGCCGCACTTGCGCGGGATCAGGCTCCGGTTGGGCTTCGGCCCAAGCCAAGGCCTCGCGCACATCATCCCGCACCCGCTGGACCAGCGTATCCCAGTCGGTGGGGGTGAACAAACCCTCATGCAACAGGAATTCCCGCAAGTGCAGCAACGGATCCATGCGGGCCTCGGCTTCGCGCTCGGCCGCGGGCTTGTAGGCTGCGTTGTCGGTGAACGTGTGGCCACTGAGGCGAGGTACCCGCAGGCGCACCAGCGCGGGCCCTGCGCCCGAGCGCACGTGCGCGATGGCCTCTTGCAACATGCGCAGCGTCTCCGCGGGGCGATAGCCTGGCCCGTCCCACAAGCGCAGATTGCCGTAGGACTTGAGATTTGCGGCAATGTTCCCACCGGGGACCTGCAAGTCACTGGTCACCGAAATGCCATACTTGTTGTCTTCGATGACGAACAGCATGGGCAGTTTCTGGGGGGCGACCACGTTGAGCGCGGCCCAAAAGCCGTTGCTGGCCACACTGCCGTCGCCGCCCATCGCCACGGCGATGGCCCCGCGCCATGCGTCTTCCCCCAGCACCCGCACCCGATAGCGAATGGCCTGGGCCCAACCCGCGGCCGTGGGATACTGCGCGCCCACATCGCCCGACGAGGGCAACACCGTGGCCCGATCGCGGCGGGGCAAGTGGTACATCACGCCCGTATCGCGGCCCCAACTGGGCGGTGTGGCTTTGGCCATGTTGGCCGCCAGGGCTTCGCCCGCGGTCAGGCCGCTGGCCAGCACAAACGGCCGAGAGCGATAATACACCGTCGCCGCGTCGTGGGGATGGTCCAACAAGCGGGCGGTGAGCACTTGCACCAGTTCGTGGCCTTTGGCCGAAAATTGATACTTGACCTTGCCCTGGGGCGTGAGTTCTTGCTCCTCCAATTCGTCCAAATGCCGCGAGAGCAGCATGTAATACGCGACTTCCGTCCAATTGACCGCGGGGGTTGAGGTCATGAAACGCCTCCTGAGAGCGATAAACCCGCGCCGCGTGCGGACATTCGCGTCACGGGCTGGCAAAAAACAACGGCGGGAAAACCGCCGTTGCCCTTACTGGTTTTGATCTTCGCTCAAATAGGGCACCCAATCGTTGATGCGGTGCTTGACCGCGTACGTGGCCAACTCGACCCGATTGCGAAAGTTGAGTTTTTCCATGATGGTGCTGACATAGTTGCGCACTGTGCCTTCGCTGAGCCGCAGCCGTTGGCCGATCTCGCGGTTGCTCAGGCCCTTAGAGACCAAAGCCAAGACCTCCATCTCGCGCGGCGAGAGGCCCGAGAACGGCGTATCTTGGCCGGTTTGTTGCAGGTCCGCGCGGGTGAGCAAGTCGCCGGCGGAGTCAACATCCAGCAGCGTCTCGCCGCGGCCCACCGCGCGCACGACACGCAGGAGTTCGTCGCTACCCACCTCTTTGAGCACATACCCCTTGACGCCCACCCGCAAGGCTTGGGCCACAAAGGCTTCGTTGACAAACGATGTGAGCAATACGATGGACGCGTTGGGGTAGCGCTCGCGGATGCGCCGGGCCGCTTCTAAACCGCTATGGTCGGGCAAGCGCAAATCCATCACCGCCACGTCAGGGCGGTGCAGCAAATATTGGCGGACGGCCTCTTGGGCCGTGCCGGCTTCGGCCACGACTTCCAGGTCGGGCTCCGCGTTGATCAAGGCCTTGAGGCCCAGGCGGACGACTTCGTGGTCGTCGACCAACAAAATGCGCAAGGTCATGGCAACCTCCCTAAGTCATGCCAGCGCCGGGGGCGCGGTCTCCGCCCCCTCGTCGGCAGATGGCGAGCGCGGTTCATCCGCGGCAGGGTGCAGGGGCCCCGCGGACGCGGGGGGCGCGTCGTTCGCGGCAGACGACCAATGATTTAGCGGGACCCACAATTCCACGCGCGTCCCTTGCCGCGGCTCAGAATGCAGTTTCATGCGGCCACCTAACAGCAAGGCGCGCTCTTCCATGTGGCGCAAACCAAAGCCGGGCTTCAAATCCAGCGGCATTCCCCGGCCGTGGTCTTGGACGCACACCACCATGTGCCCTTCGGCTCGGCGTAAGTGCACGTCAATGTAGGGCGTGCGCGCGTGCCGAATGGCGTTGGCCAAGGCTTCCCGCACGAAGGCAATGACATGCACGGCCCGCTTGGGGTCCAAAAAGGGTGGCGCGCCGTCGCTGTGAAAACGCACTTCGGTGCCAGAGATGTGCTGGGCCTCGTCTACCAGGTTCTGCAAGGCGCGTTCAATATCGGCGACATGGATTTTGGGCGACCATTCGTGCAACAACCGCCGCATCTCTGTTGTGGCCGAATCCAAGGCCGCGGTGATGCGCTCAACGTCCGCGCGCAACCCGTCGGGCACTTGCCGCTCCAGAGCGCGGGCCAGCAAGCCCGCCGCGTACACTTGTTGCAGCGCGCCATCGTGCAGATCGCGGGCGATGCGCTCGCGCTCTTGGCTTTGGATGTGTTGCAGTTCCATGTGGTCCAAGCGGCGCTGGGTTTCGACCACGAACACCTCCATGCCGCGGATGAAGGACCACGACAGAATTGCGCCCACGATAGTGGCGATGATCTCCGGGGGAACGCGCACCACGGCCAGCCATACCTCGCCGTTGATCCACTGGGCGGGGAAAAACGGCGCGGGCGGCGCGAACAGGGGCATGAGCGCGCCAAACGCGGCCAACGACAGACCCGCGACGCGCAAAGTACGGTAGATGCGCTCCACGCCCAGGGGCCGAATGTAACGCAGCGCGTGATGTCGCAGCCCATAAGCCGAGATCAGCCCCGCGGGCAAGGCCAACACGTAGCGTGCCAGCGCGTCCGCAGTGTTGAGCGCGGGGTACACATCCAAATCTTCGGCCCAGGCCATTCCTAAGGCGGCCAAGGCCCAAAACACCAGCAGGCTCAGCGACCACGCCCGACTGGCAAACCACGGCTTGGCCGATTCGTCGTCCAACAGCCGGCGCCCAAAACTGAGCAGCATGGCGAACGAGCCCGCGAGCAACAACATGCGCAAAAAACGCAACCCATCCACCAATTGCTCGGGCTGCAGATAAGGCGCTTGCAGGGGAATGAACAAGTAACCCCAGGCGTAAAAACCGTGCAGAAAGCCAAACGCGGCCAAACGAGGGAGGCCTCGCGCCAAGGCCAAACGCGACAGGCGACCGGCTTGGGTGAAAATCAAACTGCCCAACAGAAAAAAGACCTGGCCGTATAGGAACCAGATTAAAGGCCGATTGGCTTCCCACCAGGCGAAGCCTGTATCTCCCATAGCCGCCTCGCGTCACGCTCCAAACTTATCTTGATTTTACCATATTTGCATGAAGGCCGTCTGCTCAAGGCAGCCGCAGCGTGGGTCGCCCCAACCGTGCCGCGCGCGGCCCGCGCGGCGCGGTTCTTCACGCTCAGGGCGCACGCGCCGGCCGGGTGGAGCGCCACGCGGCCACCCACGCGGCCAGGTAGAAGGCCCCGCCCCCCACCCAGACCAACAGCAAAGGCCAGCCCGAAGCCCCAGCCCAGGCTTTGACCACGGGCAACGCGAGCAGCAGGGCAGCCGCGGCGACCAACACGGTTTGGGTGGGCACCCGGCGAAGTGAAGCCGAACGCGCGGGCAAAGGGGTGCGCACGCCACGCCAGAACAGCAACGCCGCGAGCGCGTACAAAATCCAAATAACGACCTGCCCCGGCCATAGCGGGGGCACATGCTGAGGGTAAATGGTCACGCCCAACACCCCATAGTAGCCCAAGAGCAACATCACCAAGACGCGCCACGCACGCGGGCCAGGCAAGACATCCCCCAAGGTGTACTGACGTCCGCGGGTCGCCCGCTTCCACAGCAGGGTGAGCGCGCCCAACATTGCCACACCCGCCACGCCCGACGCCAGCGACGTCAACGGCGTCGGGGAGTTGATGGTTTGCACAACCGCCCCCAGCACGGCCAGGCCCACCCATCCCCACGCCGAAGTGTATACCCAGCGCACCAACCCCGGCAGCGCCGCGCGGATGGTGTCCGACGTGGTCAACAAGGTCTCGGCCAACACCACCGGTGTGATGAACGAGAACCAGGTGTGCCACCACAACAAGACCACAACCTCGACGATGGCGACATCGGCCACAGTGAGCAAGGCCCCCCAAGTGGGCTTCCACAACATCTTGGTGATGTAGGCCTCATACAGGCCGAACAGCGCACCCGCGGCCATAAGGGTGGAAAAGCGCGGTCCATGGCGATAGACCCAGGTCAACAACACCAACGCGTGCAATCCATACAAAGGCCAAGTGACCACCACCCCCCAAACATGCCAAAAAGGGAACAAGTCAGAACCGGCCAGCACCTCCGCGCAAAAGGTGGAATACGCGGCCAAGAGCAGGCCGAACAACCAGCGGTGTTGTTTGGGAGCCATGATCGCGCCTCCGGGGCGCGCGCTACACCCCCAGGATTTGCAACGCGCGCAAGACGGCCGAGTGCAAACGGCCGTTGGTGGCCAACACCCCGCGATTGCGGGACAAGGTGAGGCCTTGGGCAAAGTCCAACGCGCGGCCGTCCAAGTCGGTCACCCGTCCACCGGCCTCGGTGACCAACAGCGCGCCCGCGGCTTGGTCCCAAATTTTTTCACGATAGTCGGGCTTCGCGGCCGGGGGGACCCGGACGTAAATGTCGCCCTGCCCTGCGGCCAGCAAAGCATATTTGGCTTGGCTGTCGAGGCGCACCGGGGGGTGGATCATGCCCAACTGCTGGGCCAAGGCCGCGACGAGGCCGCCGTGGGTGTGCGCGGCTTCGTAAGAGCGCAACAGCCGGGCCTGGCGTGGATCGTCCACGGTGGAGACGCGCAGCCGTTGCCAAGCGTCTTCGTGCAAGCCCGTGGCCCACGCGCCTTGGCCCTGAGCCGCCACCGCGAGCACGCCCGGCCGGTCGGGCGTGAACAACACCAGGTTGGGGCATCCCAGGCCGCCCCACACCACGCGGCCGCCTTCAATCAAGGCCAGGGCAACCGCATATTGCGCGCCGCGCAAAAAGCCCTTGGTGCCATCGACGGGGTCGAGCACCCAAAAACGGTCTCGGGCCGCGCCTCGGCCTTGTTCCAGCCAAGCCACGATGTCCGCCCAAGTCGCGTGAGGGTGGACCACCCGCACCGCGTCCAACACGGCCTGCTGCACGGCCGCGGGCGCGGCTTGCAGGGTGGCCGCGTCTTCTTCCGCGACCAAGGGCGTGTGCGGGTCGTGGGCCAGCAGCGCCGCGGTCACCACGGCTTGCGCGGCAAAGTCTGCCGCGGTCACGGGGGAACGGTCGGCCTTGTCCACGGCCTGGGCCGCGCGTTGCTGTTGCACCGCGCGGGTGACGCGCGCGGCCGCACGCAGCGCATCCACGGCCCACGGGTGCGGCAGGGTGGGCTTCATGCGCGCCTCCGTTTGCGACGCCGGCCGGCCCGCCGCGGAGCAGGCTCCCTCGCGCCCGCGGCTTGAGCCGGAACCCCCACCAAATCGTAGACCATCGCGCCGGTGATGCGCACAGGCACCAACGCCCCCACAGGAAGGACGGCTTCAACCAGCACCAGGCCGTCGATTTCGGGCGCGTCACGATAGGAGCGCCCGACCGAAAGGCCATGTTCGCGGTCAACGCCCTCGATGAGCACATCCAGCACCCGCCCCACTTGGGCCTGGTTGCGCGCCAACGAGATGGGCTGCTGCGTGGCCATGAGGCGCTCCCAGCGGTCTTGTTTGACCTCGGGCGGGATGGGGTCGCCCAAGGCCGCGCTGGCGGTGCCCTCTTCGTAGGAGAAGCGGAACGCGCCCACCCGGTCGAAGCGCACTTCGCGCACGAAATCGAGCAGGGTCTGAAACTCCTCCTCCGTTTCGCCAGGATAGCCGACGATGAAGGTGGTGCGCAAGGCCAGGTTGGGGATGGCTTGGCGCATTTTCTCTAATGTGCGATACACCCAATCGATGTTGGCCGGGCGGCGCATCCGGCGCAAAGTGGCCGGGTGCGCGTGCTGCAAAGGCATGTCGAGATAGGGAACGATTTGTGGCCGGGTGGCCATGACTTCGATAAGCCGGTCGGTGACATAGCCGGGGTACGCGTACAGCACACGAATCCAGGGCACATCGGGCACCGCGTCGGTCAAGGCTGCGAGGAGTTGGGCCAAGCCGTCCTTGAGGCCCAGGTCGTGGCCATAGTCGGTGGTGTCTTGTGCGATGAGGATGATCTCCTGCACGCCCGCATCGCGCAGCAGCCGGGCTTCCGCGACGATAGCCTCGATGGGGCGGCTGACCAACGTGCCCTTGATGAGGGGAATGGCGCAGAACGCGCATGGCCGGCGGCAACCGTCCGCGATCTTGAGGTACGCGCTGCCCCCCTGCACCGCAACCCGAGGCACCCCGCGCTCGTCCCGTCCAACCGTGGGCGTTTCGGGCAGGTGATACAAGGGCTGGGGATGCGGCTTTTGGCGCAAGCGGCGCAGCACATCCAAGATGTCCATCCAGCGACGGGTGCCCAGGATGCCATCGACACCGGGCACACGACGGGCCACCTCTTGGCCATAACGTTGGGTGAGGCACCCGGCCGCGATGAGCCACTGGCCCGGACGCTTCGCGGCGGCCAGGTCTTGCAAGACTTGGTAGGACTCTTCGCGCGCGGGCGCGATAAAGCCGCATGTGTTCACGATGACCACGTCGGCCTGGTCGGCCGTGTCCGCGGCTTGATAGCCCGCGCGGTCAAGCAGCGTCGCCATCGAATGCGCGTCGACCGTGTTCTTGGCACAGCCAAGGGAGAGGATATGATAGGTGGGCATGGTCACTCCTACCCGGGGGGTGCGCCCCGCGTCGGGCTTGGGAAAGGATTGTAGCATAGAAAAGCGGGGAGCAGGGAGCGAAGGGCAGGGGCAAAGAGCCCGGCCCCGGCGGAGGTGGTCCACCGGGGCCGGTTGGCTGCGCACCAGCCAGGCTCAGGCTTCGGGCGACGCGTATTGGGCCCGCAACACCTTCTTGTCGATCTTGCCCACACTGGTCTTGGGCAGGCTGTCGACGAACACGAACTTGTCGGGAATGGCCCAGCGGGTGATGGCGCCTTCTTCCACATACTTGGCCAAGTGGGCCTTGAGTTCGTCGGCCGTCAAGGTCTCGCCCGCGCGCGGGACCACGATGGCCAGCGGCCGCTCATCCCACTTGGGGTCGGGCACGCCAATCACCGCGGCCTCGTCCACCTTGGGGTGCAGGCTGAGCAAGTTCTCCAATTCCAACGACGAGATCCACTCGCCGCCGCTCTTGATCACATCCTTGAGCCGGTCCACGATTTGCACATAACCGTGCTCGTCCATGACCGCGACATCGCCAGTGTGCAACCAACCGTCACGCCAAAGTTGCTCCGACTTTTCGGGGTCCTTGTAATAACCAGGCGTCAGCCAGGGCGTACGCACCACGATCTCGCCCTTCTCTTGGCCGTCCCGAGCCACGTCCTCGCCCTTCTCGTTGACCACGCGCAACTTGACCAAGGGGATGGGCACGCCGGTCTTGATGAGATAGTCGAGTTTGCGATCCTCATCCCAGTCGGCCATGTACGGCTTGAGGAAGGCCAAGGTCAAGATCGGCGCGGTCTCCGACATGCCATAGCCCGCGTACACCTTGATGCCCAAAGCCCGCGCGCGCTCCGCCAAGCCACGGGTGAGGCGGGCGCCACCGATGACCACGGTCCAATGGCTCAGATCCAGCCCCTTCACCGCTTCCGCGCCCACGATCATCTGCAAAATGGTGGGCACACAATGGCTAAAGGTCACCTTGTGCCCCACGATGAGTTTGAGCAGCATGGCCGGCTCATATCGTCCCGGATACACCTGCTTGACGCCCAACATGGTCATCAGATAAGGCACCCCCCACGCGTGCACATGGAACAAGGGCGTCAAAGGCATGTACACCGTATACTTGTTGGCCGGGTAATCGCTAAACCCAAAGAGCGCGGTCGCGCCGGCCAAGGTGTGCAGCACCAATTGGCGGTGATTGAAATACACGCCCTTGGGCTTGCCCGTGGTGCCCGTGGTGTAGGCCATGGTCGCCTGGGTGGTCTCGGGGAAATCGGGCAGTTCGGGCAAGGGCTGCACGCTGTGGATCCACGACTCATATTCCACGCGCGCCAAGGGGTGGTCGGGCACCTCGCCTTTGTCGGTGATGATGATATAGTGCTGTACTGTGCTCAAGTGCGGCGCCAAGCGCTCGACCAGGGGCAAAAAGTCCTCGTGAAAGATGAGCACCTCATCTTCCGCGTGCAGGATGGTATAGCCGATGTCGGCCGGGGCCAAACGGGGGTTGATGGTGTGCAGCACATACCCCGCGCCCGGGATGCCAAAGTACATTTCCAAATAGCGGTGGCTATCCCACTCAATCACGCCAACTTTGGTGCCGGGTTTAAGACCCAAGGCCTGCAACGCGGCGGCCAACCGCAGCACCCGCTGGTACATGTCCGCGTAGGTGTACTCCACCTGGTCTCGATAGACGATCTTCTGCTCCGGATACCACTCGACACCGTGCTCCAACAAGCGCTTGAGCAACAATGGATAGTCATAAACGGGCATGGCGCGACCTCCTACAAAAAGGCATCCAACAGACGGTCAAGGGGACAATGCCCTTGGGGCCGAGCCCAAGGTGCTTTCATTGTAGCAAAAAACGCCCGCCAACGGAAGCGAGGCGCGCGAAAAAAAAGCCCCGCCGCGCGAAAAGCGCGCGACGGGGGAGGAAAGACCGCCAAAGGCGCGGTCTCAAGGGCCTGGTGTAGGGGTGAGCGGTGTGGGCGTAGGCGTTGGCACGCCCAAACGCTGCTGCACGCGGCCGCGCCAGCCAGGCGGCAGCGTGTTCAAGTTGCCAGGCCCCCGGCGGCCGCGTGCCCGCTGCAGAGCCAATTCGCAGCCATACAGCAAATCGAAGCCCGGACCGCCAAAGCACAAATCCAAGCCTGGCCCACCAATGAGCACATCATCGCCGTCGTCGCCCCAAAGTACATCCAACCCCGCCCCCGCGACAATACAATCATCGCCGCCCAGGCCCTCGAGCCAATTGGAGCCGGCCGTACCCAAAATGAGATCGTTGCCGTTGGTGCCAGTGGCTGTGCCCCCGCTGGCCACCACAATATTGGTCAGCGGGATGCCGCCGCACTCGTCGGGCTTCAGTTGATTGGGGCTGACGCGCAAAGGGCCGACATCGTCCAAGCGGGTTGTGGGCACCAAAATATTCGCTGCCTGGCCGGGCGTCAGGGCCAGCCCCAACGCCATAAGACCCAAGGCCCACAACAGCGCCCGACCGGCCAAGCGGATGCTATGCCGCCCGACCATGGTCCTCCTCCGCGCGCGGCGTGTGCAGGTCGGCCGCCGAGGGCGCCGCAGTCCCTCGCGGCTCGCTCGCGGCCGCGTCCGTCGGGTTGGCGACGGTCTTCGTGGCGACGGCCTCGTCGTGCGCGTGGGGCATGGCTGTCGCGTGATGATACACCGCTTCAGGGAGCCGCAGCCACAAATGCACCGCCTCTTCGGTAGGCACCAGCAACACCGGTTCCCCCCACTTGTGGGCCAAATGCAGGAGGGCTTCAGGCGATGCTTCAACCGCCTGGACGCGCCAAACGTCCATCCACGGGCCCGGGGGCAACACAACGCCGTGCCCACCCAGCCACGCTCGGAAATAAACCTCGGGCCAACGGGTGCGAGCCCAGCCCAACGCCGCGTTGGAGAGCAGCAGCAATAAACCGCCACTCAAAGCCAACCCCCACCCCCACGAACGCACCTGGTCGACCGTGGCCTGCAGCGGTCCGATGCTGAGCCGCCGCGGCCGCGTGACCGAGCGCTCTTGCACCCCCTTCCACACCGGCGCGAAGACATCGCCGGTTTCGCTGCCGGGAGCCGACCGCCCCGCTTGCAGCACGAAAAAGCCCTCTCCTTCGCGGCGGAAGTGCAGCGAACTCGTCGCGGCATATTGCCAGGGCTCGCCGTTCACCCGCGCTTCCCACGCCCACGCGACCGTCACGGTCAGCGTATACCCACGGGCCGGAGGATACACGGCCTCGCGCTGGCGGATGGCCCGCTCAATCCCATCCAAGTCCACCGTGCCCGTGACCTCCCACTCGGGGCCAGAGACGCGAGTCGTGGCCACTGGCCAAGTGCGCGACCAGCCATAATCGTCCGCCAAGCGCAAATGCATAATGGCCTGGCCGGTGGATGCCTCCGGTGGGGCCGGCGCGACCAAGCGGGCCGCGAAAGTGAACGCCACCTCGGGCGTCACCGGTTGATACAACGGCGCACCCAAGGGCAAAGTCTCGTCTTCGGCCACCGACCGGGGGACCGGCGCGCGATAGGTCCATTGGCCCGTCACCTGCCAAGGTGCGGGCTCCGGCACGGTCATGGTGCGCGGCAGCCAGAAGCCCACTGCCAACAGGCCCAGGCCTACCCAAGCGGCAATCCAGGCCACCAAGTTCAACGGTTCATAAAGCCCCGCGCTGTGCCAGGCGCGGGTGCGCCAAGGGGTCGTGCTCATCGTCGCCGTCCTCGTCGTCGGTCACGGCGGGCCGGCGGAGCAGGGCCGGCCCATAACCACCAGGCCAAGGCCACCGTGAGGGCCAACAAAGGGCCACGCCACGCCCACAACCAGCCCCCGATCTTGGGCACGGCAAACCAATAACGGCCGATGATCTCGGCTGTGGTGGGCCGGTCAGGGTCCAGATAGGTATTGGCATCCCCGCGCAGCACGAAGCGCCCTGATTCATCATAGCCGACAATGCGATGGAAGATCGCGGCGATGTTCGAGCCGCGATACAACACCTGGTCGCCGGGCGCATAAGCAGCGGCGGCGCGCACGACAACCAAGTCGCCGCGCTGAAATGCGGGCGCCATGCTGTTGCTTTGCAAGACCACAAACGCGGTCGCGCCGCCCAACGCTTGCGGCCACAATGCCAAAAGTGCCGCGCTGGCCAACACGACCCCCAACCAGGCCCCCCGTTGCCGCCAATGGACGTTCGACCAAGGGAACCAAACGCGCATCCCACCCCCGCGGTCACGCGAGAGGGGCCGCAGGCGGTGCTGCGGCCCCTGGCATCGCATCAAACGGCGTGTTATTCGGCCGCGACGACCCGCAAATAGAGCTGCGGCTGCACTTCAGGGTCAGTGGGGAAGTCGCAGACCCAAGTGCCACCGCTCCCGGTGCAGGCATCGCTCCAGACCCAAGTCAAAGCATCCTGCGATACCGCAGCATACACCGTACCCGCCGCGCTGTCAAGATTAAACTGCACCTTGTCAATGCGCCCAGGATCCGCGCTGTTCAACTCATAATGCACATTGCTCACCGTGTAGCCGCTGATGTTCCCCTGCCCGTCGCCCGCGCGCGAGTCAGGCACGGTGTTGGACGCGGCAAACGCGTAGGCCAAAACCATCAGAAAGACAGCCACCACCAGCAGCAACGCGCGGCGTCGCTCCTTCATGGCAAACCTCCTGTCGTGCTTGGGATCGTTAATACTCACCCCCGCCCTTGCGCATCCTGAAGTGACGAAGGCTATCTTGAAAAACTCGCGCTTACGAATACGGCGATGGGTGTTTTCAGCCCAAAATTAGCACACATACAAAGGCCTGTCAAGGCCCGCGCGGGCAGAAAAGGCCCCCGATCGCGGCCAATTTCCCCATCTCCGGGCGCGAATATACGCATTTGCGCGTATTCTGGAGAGTCTTTCCCCTCACCAAGGTGCACGCGCGACCAAACGCTGCCATTCCCCCCAATCCAGTGTCTCGGCTCGGCGCGCCGGGTCCACCTCCGCGGCGCGCAGCCACGCTTCGACCGTCCTTTTGTCCAGCCCCAAACCCGCGGCCAAGGTGTTGCGCAACTGTTTGCGCTTGTGCGCGAAGGCCGCGCGCGCCACGCGCCAAAAGCGCGCCTCTTGCTCCAGCGGGATGCGCGGCGTGGGCAGGGCGTCAATCCGCACTACCGCGGAATCCACCTTGGGCCGAGGCACAAACGCGGCCGCGGGCACTCGAAACAGGACGCGCGGCTGGCCATGCAGTTGCGTTTGCAGCGCCAACAAATTCATGCGCGGCGGCCGTGCGGCCATACGCGCGGCGACTTCCCGCTGCACCAACAGCACCAAACGCCGAGGCCGCGGCGGGCGAGCCAGCACATGGCGCAGCACCGCGGCGGTGATGTAGTAAGGCAGGTTGGCCACCAGCACATAGGGCTCCCCGCCCATCAGGGCGGCCAAGTCTTGGCGCAAAATATCGCCGAAGACCAACCGCACCCCAGGGTGTGTGCGCGCGATGGCGTCCAACACCGGGCGCAGCCGTTCATCCACTTCCACGGCGACCACGTGCCCCGCGCGTTGGGCCAAGCGGACGGTCAGGTCCCCCAAGCCTGGGCCGATCTCCAGCACGCGGTCAGTGGGTTGCAATTCGGCCGCGTCCACGATCCGGTCCAAAATCGTGGGGTTGGCCAAGAAGTGCTGTCCCAACCCTTTGCGTGGGCGCAGTCCATATTGACGCAGACGGCGCGGCACATCGCTCATGAGGCCCTCACGCGCGGCGCGGGGCCCGCGTGGCGAGCCCCGCGCCCGAGGTGTGCGAGTTCAACCCAGTTCAGGCTCGATCACGCCATAAGTCCCATCGCGACGCTTGTACAGCACATTGATTTGGTTCGTGCGCGCGTTGAAAAAGATGAAGAAGCAATCGTGCCCCAGCAGTTCCATTTGCTCAATGGCCTCGGCCTCGTCCATAGGGATGAGTTCGAAGCGCTTGCGACGCACGATGCGGGGCGCTTCTTCTTCCGCGGCCTCTTGCGCGGCCAGGGCCGCGGCCACTTCTTCGGCCACAGCCTCACGATCCGGCCCTCGCCGGAACCGCCGCCCTTTGACCCGCTCGATACGGCGCTGCATTTTGTCCACGGCCGCGTCCAGGGCCGCGAAAATGTCGTCGGCCCGCTCTTCAGAGCGCAAGATCAAACGCTTGGCCCGCAGCGTGATCTGCGCGGTCGCCCGCTCCAGCGCACTGCGAGCCGATTCGTCATACCCCAAGTCCACCCGAATGGACTGCGCATTGGGGAAGTAGCGCAACAAGCGTTGGATCTTCTTGTGGGTGTAATCGCGCAAGCGTTCGGTCAGCAGCGACCCTTCGCTCTTCTTCAAGTCGTCACGAAAGAAAATCTCGACGGGGACTTCGGACATAAGCGCCTCCTATGAGGATGAAAGTGCCTTGGGTGGCAAGGGGGTGGGGGCTTGGGGGAACCGGCTCCGCTTGGGCCGGCGCGCCCTGCGGGGGACGCGCGCCCAGGTCAAGGCATAGACCGCGCGAGCGCCCGCGGCCTTGAGGGTTCGGGCGGCCGCGTGCAGGGTCGCGCCGGTGGTCATCACATCGTCGACCAACCAGAGCACGCGCCCGCGCACCCGCGGCGAGGCCCAAAACGCGTCGCGCACGTTGCGCCAACGCGCGTCCCAGGTCAGGCCGACTTGGGACGGCCCATCACGGCGGCGCAGCGCCCATGGGCAATAAGGCATCTCCAACAGCCACGCCAATGGCCGGGCGACCAAGTCCACTTGGTTGTAGCCGCGCGCCCGGCGACGCTGGGGCGCCAGGGGCACGGGCACCATGCAACCGCGCGGCCAAGGCAACCCGCGCGCCCAGTCGACCAGCGCGCGGGCCACGCTCTCGCCCAAGGCCAAACGCCGGCGGTATTTCAGCGCGCGCAACACGCGCGCCATCATGCCTTCGTACAGGGCCCACGAACGAGCGTCCTCAAACCCCCACTGGGCCGGGCCATCCTGACAACTGGGGCATCGTGCGTCCGCGCGCGCCAGGGGATACCCACACCGAGGGCACAGGGCAGGCCCGCGCACGCGCGTCACCTGGGCCTGGCAGGCCGCGCACCAGCGCTCCCCGCGGCGGCCACACCCCACGCAGCGGGGCGGAAAAAGGCCGTCCACGACCTGCCACACCAGTCGGTACGGGTAGTAAGCCCACGCGGGCATGTCAACCGCCAAACAAAATGGCTCCCAACGCGGATTGCATGAGGATGAACACCGCGGGCCCCAGCAGCACGATGAAGAGCGCGGGCATGATCAAGAACGCCAAGGGGAACAACATCTTGATGGGGGCCTTGCGCGCCTCTTCTTCGGCCCGTTGTCGCCGCTTGAGGCGCATCCCGTCGGCTTGGATGCGCAACACTTTGGTCAGCCCAACGCCCAATTGTTCGGCTTGAATCACCGCGGCCACGAAACTGGTCAGTTCGGGCAAATCCACCCGCTCGGCCAGGTCGCGCAAGGCTTCGCGGCGGGTCTTGCCCAACTGCATCTCACGCAACACGCGGCCAAACTCCACCGACACTTCGTTGGACCACTTCTCGACCACCTGTTGAATTGCGCCATCGAAACCCAAGCCCGCGGCCACACAAATGCTGATCAAGTCCAATACATCGGGCAAGGCCTTCTGGATTACCTTCTGGCGGCGCTGGATGCGGCTGCGCACCCAGAGCACGGGCATGTAATACCCCAGTGCGGCGAAGCCCACGGCCAACACCAAACTCAGCCGCCGAAACGTGTCGCTGGCGGCCGAACGCCCCAACACCAGACCCAAGAACAAGAACAGCACGGCCAGCGCGAAGCGGATCCCCAACAACAAGGCCGGGTCCATCTTGCCGCGCAAGCCCGCGCGCACCAGATCCCGCTCGGTGGCCAAGAGGGCTTTTTGCGGCGTGAACCGGCTCAGAAATTCGCCCAACTGGCGCCCCAGCGGGATGAGCACCCGCTCGGTAAAGGATTGCTGCATCTCGAACTCGTCGATGGAGCGGACTTGCCCGCCCGCGGCGACGAATTCATGCAGCCGTGCTTCCAATGGATCTTGGTCGCCCTGGTCGCGCGCGGCCAGGCGCACCAGCAGAATCGCCCCAACCACCAGGGCCAGCAACAGCAAACCCACGATGACGCCGGCCATAGCCTACACCTCAATGTCCGCGATCTTCATCATCACCATATACCCAACGCCGATCAGTGTCAACCCGCAACCCAACATGCCATAGCCGCACAGCCCGTTTTGGAAGAATTCGGCCGTGTATTCGGGCGCGATGGCGTTGATCACCAAAAAGAGGAAAATGGGCGCCAGGGCCAACACCGCGCCTGAGATGCGCGCCTGCGCGGTCAGGGTGCGGATCTCGCCCTTGATGCGAATGCGCTCGCGGATGGTGAATGAGATGGTATCCAAGATTTCGGCCAACGAGCCACCCACTTCCCGTTGGATTTTCATGGCCGTGACCACGAACTCCATGTCTTCGCTGGGCACCCGCTCGAGCAAGTGCTGCAAGGCTTCTTCCAGGCTGAGGCCGATTTGCACCTCTTGCACCACCCGGCGGAACTCCTCCGATGTGGGCGGCGGCATCTCGGTCGCCACCGACTCAATTGCCTGCAACACCGAGAACCCGGCCCGCAGGCCGTTGGTCAGCAGGTTGAGGGTGTCGACCATTTGGCTTTCAAACAAGTTCAAGCGCCGCCGTTGCCGCCAGCGAATGAAGAAATGCGGCGCGAACCAGCCGGCCACCGCACCCCCCAACACGAAGAGCCAATTGCCGTGCCCGAACACATACCCCACCACAGCGACGCCCCCGATGAGGGCCAAAATGCGAAACGCAATGTACTCGGTGGGCGTGATGCGCAAGCCGGCCCGAATCATCTCCCGGCGCAACCGCTCCCACCAACTGGTCCGCTCCGCGCGTTTGTTGAGTTGTTTCCACCAGTCCTCGCCGGCCTTGCGCACTTCTTTGAGTTCGGCCTCATACTCGGGCGTAATGAATTCCTCCAAGCGCTCTTCCAGCGCGGAGGATTTGCCCCCGCCCATCAGGGTGATGACCAAACCCACGATGAGCAGGAGGAAGGCCAAGCCGAGGCCGCCCATCAAGATGGTTGTGGGGTCCAACGCCATATGCCCTCCCGGGCCTCACGACCGCGGTTGCGTGGGTGCGAAAATGCGTGGGGGCAGGTAGATGCCCGCGGCCCGAATCTTGTCCATGAACTTGGGGCGCAAACCTGTGGGCCGTAGCCGACCGTGAACTTTGCCGTCCCGATAGCCGCCGTGCTCGAACACGAACAAGTCGGTCATGCTGATCACGTCGCCTTCCATACCCGCGATTTCGCTCACGGCCACCACTTTGCGCGAGCCATCACGCATGCGCGACTGATACACGATCAGGTCGACCGCGGACGCAATTTGTTCGCGAATCGCGCGCGTCGGCAGTTCCATGCCGGCCATGAGCACCATGGTCTCCAAGCGGGCCAAGGTGTCGCGCGGGCTGTTGGCGTGCAGCGTGGTCATGGAACCTTCGTGGCCCGTGTTCATGGCCTGCAACATATCCAGGGCCTCGCCGCCGCGCACCTCGCCCACGATGATACGGTCGGGCCGCATCCGCAGCGAGTTGATGACCAGGTCGCGAATGCTGACCTCGCCCTCACCCTCGATGTTGGGCGGCCGTGATTCCAAGCGCACCACGTGCTCTTGCCGCAGTTGCAATTCGGCCGCGTTCTCAATGGTCACAATGCGCTCGTCGTTGGGAATGAAGCCCGACAAAATGTTGAGCAGCGTGGTTTTGCCCGAACCCGTGCCGCCGGCGACGATAATGTTCAACCGAGCCTTAACGCACGCCTCCAAGAACTGCACCACTTCAGGCGTGATGCTGCCAAAGCGAATCAAGTCCTCGATGGTCAGAGGCGTCTTGTAAAACTTACGGATGGTGATCACCGGGCCGTTGAGCGCGATGGGCGGAATAACGATGTTGACGCGCGAGCCGTCCGGCAGCCGGGCGTCCACATAAGGGCTGGCCTCGTCGACACGACGGCCCAAAGGCGCGACGATGCGCTCGATGATGCGCATCACATGCTCGTCGTCCTCAAAGGTGATGGGGGTTTTGTAGAGTTTGCCCGCGCGCTCGACATAGATTTGCTTCGGCCCGTTGACCATGATCTCGGTAATGCTGTCGTCTTCCAGCAGGGGTTGCAAGGGGCCGAAGCCCAAAATCTCGGCCGCGATCTGGTCGAACAGGCGCTGGCGCTCCACCCGCGAGAGCACAATGCCCTCTTGCTGCAAGATTTGATCCAACAACTCGCGGATGGACTGCCGGATTTCGGCCGGCTCAGCCGCGGAAATGGTGGGGTCTAACTCTTGCAAGAGGCGGCTTTGAATACGCCGCATCAGGTCGCTGTAGCCCTCTTTGCTCCCGCGGCCACTACCCAGGCCGCCGCGCTTGCGCTGGGCCGACGACAGCACCGAGCGTTCGCCTTCGTCACCTTTGCCTTTGCGATCCAAACGCCGTAGTAACGACACCCTTACCTCCCGTCAATCGTCGGGTTACTGAACGCGAGGTCGCGCTCGCGTTCTCAGTCGGCTTGCAATTGCAACAGTCGTTCGCGCACCGTGCGGGCCACTTGCAGGACGCCCTTGCTGGCCGGGCTATTACGTTGGGTCAACAGCAACAGTTCGCCCTTGTTGATAGAGGCCACGACCCGCGGGTCTTCGGGCACGACCAACACCGACGAAATCTTGAAGTAGTTGCGCACCCGCTCAGGCGTGATGCTGGAGCGCTTCACGGCTCGATTGAGCACCAAGACCCACTTTTCCTTGGGGATGTCCGCGCCCATCAAGGTCTCGATGGCCACGCGCGCGTTGCGAATGGAAGGCAGATCTTGCACCATGGGCACGACAATGAGGTCGGCCGCGTCGAACACGCTGAGGGTGACCGCATCCAAGGCGGAGGGCGTGTCCACCACCACATAATCGGCCAAGGTCTTGAGGTGCTGCATGGTCGTGCTCACCACCTGGGGGCTGATCTGCTCAGCCTCTTCGGGGCGCAACGGCGCGGCCAAGACGTGAATGTCCCCTTTGGGATAGGGGAGCAAGATTTCAGAGACCAAGTCCGGGTCCAGACTTTCCACATCGGCCAAATCGGCAAACGTGTGCCGCGGCTGCACGTTCATCACCAGCGCGACATCGCCGAATTGTAGTTTCGCGTCGGCCATGATGACGGTGGTGTCGGGGGACTTGAGGGCCACGGCCATGTTGGTGGCCAAGAACGTGCAGCCCGTGCCGCCCCGGGGCGAATAGACCGCAATGAGACGTCCGTTGTCGCCGCCCCCGCCGCCGCCCCGGCTGGCAAAGGTGCCGGTCTCGCGCTGTCGGGCACGCTCTTCTTGCGCGGTTTGCCCCGCGCCCCGCACCGCGGTCAGCAACTCATCGATGGGCGGGGGTTTGACCAGATAATCGTACGCACCGGCCTTCATGGCCCGCCGCATGTATTCCCGGCCCTCCTGCACCGACAAAATGACCACCTGCATGGCCGGATCCCGCCGCCGCAACTCTTCGGTCACATCCAAACCGTTGGCGTCGGGGAGGTTGATGTCCATGATCACCACATCGGGCTTGAGGGCCGCGGCCCGACGCAAGGCTTCCGCGCCGGTTTCCGCTTCGCCTACCACCTCAATGCCTCGTTCGAACTGCAACAGTTTGCGCAGGTTCTCCCGAGTTTCCAAAATGTCGTCAACGATGAGCACGCGGATGGCTTCACTCATGGCCGGGGACCTCCAGCGGCGGCGCGCGACGGGCTACTGTTGCGGCTCAGGGGTGGGCGGCGCATAGCGGAATTCGTCGGGCCAAGTCACGGTGTCGATCCGCGGGGCCAGGTCGAAGGGCTCTTTGCTGGGGATGACCAGGCGGTATTCGTCCAACAAGTAGGTCAGCGTCACGGCCTCGGTCTCCAACGCCGCGGTATCGTCCGCGCCGCGCAACACCAAGGTGAGCACCATCTGGCGATCCAACAAGTACTTGAGGGTGACCGCGTCTTGCGGGGTCACGATGAGGGTGACCACATCAGGCGCGGCCGCGGCGCCGGGCGCTTGGGTTTGTGACGGTTGCTCTTGAGGCGGTTGCTCTGCCGCGGCTTCACCTTCCTGCGGTTCGGGCGTGGGCTGCGGTTGGCGCGCCAAGAAGTCGCCCACGTGCAACACGCGCGCGTCTTGGATGATCAACTGGGTCACCAAGCGCGGCCGTTGGGGTTCCGAAGGCACCACATACAAGTTGAACTCGCCTTCAGCCTCCGCCCGTCCCACTGGGCCACCCGCAGCCGTGACTTGCTGCACGAAGGTCTGCAAGGCTTCGGCCGACATCACCCCGCCGCCCATGTCTTCGCCCGCGTTCACCCAGATGGCGTTGCCAATGATCGCCGCGCTCTGGTTCGGCAGCACGGCCTGAAAGTCTTGATCCACATCCACAAAGGGCAGGCTGACCAACACCCCCACCCGGTCGCCGGGCTGAATGGCATAGGCCACGCTGGTCAACCGCGAGATAGGGATAGAAATCGCCACATACCCCGGCGGGATCTGCGCGGCTGCGATGGAGCCCGCGCCCTCAAACAGCGCGGCCGCGGTGTCGACCACATCGCCCTGGGTCAAGAAGATGCCCTGGGGCAAGTCCCGCGCGGCCAGTTTGCCAATGGCATCGTCGGGGTTCACCAGCATGGTAGGCACGAACGTGTCTTGCGGGATGTCGACCAAGGCGACCATCTCTTCGGTAATGCGCTGCCCTCGCTTGGCAGGCTGGGCCAGCAGCACCACCTGGGTCATTTCCACTGGCGGGGCCTGCTCAGGCGCGGGGCCGGCTTGACCGCCCCCGGTGCCCGGAACCAAGCCAAAGCGCATCCCACCAACCACGCACAACACGGCCAGCAGGATGAAGACGGCTAAGAACAAGATCAGTCGGCCGACGCGACGCATGTTTGCCTCCTCGTTTGAGCCCAAAAATCCTGAGGCTGGGTAGTTGGATTATAACACAGGCGGGCCGGCCTCAGGGTTGTGGCCAAGTGGGTTCCCCGCGGGCCACCCGCAATAAAGCCTCAAAATCATCCGCTTTGGCGACTTTGTTGCGGCGCACCGCACCGCAACGGGTGCATCGATGCACGAGCACATACTGCTGCCCGCGCATTTCTACGGCCACGGGTTGCATCAAGCCACCGCAAGTGGCCGCTCGGTCGCCGGGGAACACGTCCACATGCTTGCTCCACAAACAGCGGGGGCAATGGTTGGTGTAGCCTGTGCCCTGCACGGCCAAGCCGCACACTTCGCAGACGAAGTCCTCGCGGCGACGCTGGAAGTGCCGAGCCACGTTTCACCTCGCGGTCGTGTCTGAAGCCGCGGGGGAAGGCCCCGAGTCCGCGGCCCAACGCTCGCGCTGCTGCCACGCGTGTTCGGCCGCGGCCTGCTCCGCGGCGCGCTTGCTGCTGCCCACCCCCCGGCCCCATTCCTGCCCCGCGACTTCGACCGCGACCCAAAAGCGCGGCGCGTGATCGGGGCCTTCGCGGCGCAAGAGGCGATAACGCGGGGTGCCCAGGCCGCGCGCTTGGGTCCACTCTTGCAAACGGGTCTTGGGGTTGACGGGTGCGCCTTGGGCGGCCCAAGCCGCGCGGGCCCGCGCCAAGCGGGGCACAACGAAATCGCGCACGGCCTCCAGACCTTGGTCCAAATAAAGCGCGCCCAGCAAGGCCTCGAAGGCATCGGCGAGAATCGAGGTGCGCGCCCGCTCCCACGCCTCGGCTTCGCCCCGACCTACCCGCAAGACCGCTTCTAAGCCCAACTCGTCCGCGAAGCGCGCCAATTGCTCTCCTTGCACCAAACGGGCCCGCCAGCGGGTCATTTCCCCTTCGTCCAACTCGGGCGCGGTGCGATACAGCCATTCCGCGGCCAAAAAGTCCAGCAGCGCGTCGCCCAAGAACTCCAGGCGCTCGTTGTCCGCGCGGACTTGGGGGTGCTCGTTGCGGTAGGAAGGGTGCGTCAAGGCCAGATCCAACAAGGCCCAATCGTTGAAGGTCAATCCGTGGCGCTGAGCAAAGGCGCGCAAGGCGCGCCGCCGCGCGGGCGACAAAGGCATGGGGCCTCCTCAGGGTTCGACGGTCACATAAGGGCGCAGTTGCTCCAACTTGGTCGGGCCAATGCCCCGCACGGCCAGCAAATCGTCCACCGAGGTGAACGGGCCGTGTTGGGTGCGATAGTCGATGATGCGCTGCGCCAACGCGGGGCCAATGCCAGGCAGGGTTTCGAGTTCTGCCGCGGTAGCCGTGTTCAAGTTGATCGGCCCGGCCCCCAGCGCGGAGGCCGGCGTAGGTCCGGGCCGGGTGGGCGAAGGTGGCGGGGTTTCCGCGCGACGAGGCACCCACACCCAAGCGCCGTCCTCCAGGCGCGCGGCCAAGTTCAGGCTGCGGGTATCCGCGTCGTCGGTGAGCCCCCCGGCCGCGGCCACGGCGTCGGCCACGCGCGCGCCTGGGGTCACGGCATACAGGCCCGGCCGCTGTACCGCGCCGCCCACCTGCACCAACCACGCGGCCGGTGTGGGCGGCGGCACCAGCGTCAGCGTTGCCCTCGGCGGACGCGCCAAAATCCACCCACCGACCCCAGCCAGCGCGAGACCGGCCAGCACCCCCGTCAACGCGGCCCAAAATGCCGCGCTTGGCGTTCCGCTCCGTCCCATCGGCGCATCCACGCGCGGTATCCTACTACAAAGCCCGGCCGCTGACAAGGCCGCGAGGCCGCGTTCGAGGCCGCCGCTGTGGCTCAAGCCGCGCCGCGCCCGGTCAGCCCGGCCGGCAGATGCGCCCTCGCCTTGACCACGGCGCGCGGCCGGGCCCCTCCCCGTAGGCCACCCTTGGCAGAGGTCCCGCCTCGGGGTTATAATGCGCACAGACAACTTTGCGGACCAGCGAGCGGCGGTAAAAGCCGGTCGGGTTCGCTTGTGTTTGGGAGCAGCCCCATGACATCCAAGCCCAGCGGCCATCACATTCGCCAAACCTTTTTGGACTTCTTCGCCAGCAAGGGCCACACCATTGTGCCTTCCTCTTCTTTAGTGCCCGGCGACGACCCGACGTTGCTGTTCACTAACGCGGGCATGGTGCAATTCAAGGATGTATTCTTGGGCACGGACCAGCGCCCCTACACCCGCGCCACGACCGTGCAAAAGTGTATGCGGGTCTCGGGCAAGCACAACGACCTGGAAAACGTGGGCCCCAGCCCGCGGCACCACACTTTCTTCGAAATGCTGGGCAATTTTTCCTTTGGGGACTATTTCAAACGCGAGGCCATCCACTGGGCGTATGAACTTCTCACCCAAGTGTATGGCCTGGACCCCCAGCGCCTGTACTACACGGTACACGAAAGCGACGATGAGGCCTATCGCATTTGGGTCGAGGAGGTCGGCGTGCCCGCGGAGCGGGTCGTCCGCATGGGCGACAAGACCAACTTTTGGCAAATGGCCGATGTGGGACCCTGCGGCCCGACCAGCGAGATCCACTACGACTTCTTCCCTGAGCGAGGCCAACTCACAGGCGCGGAATTGGCCTACCACCTGGACGAAAACCCCGACGACCGCTTTTTAGAACTGTGGAACCTGGTCTTCATGCAATTCGACCAAAAGCCCGATGGGACCCGCGTCCCCCTGCCCAAAACGGGCATTGACACGGGCATGGGCCTGGAACGCATCACCATGGTGCTCCAAGGCGTAGACAATTCCTACGACACCGACTTGTTCGTGCCCATCATGGCCCGGATTCAAGAACTCGCGGGCCATGACGACGCGCAGCGCCAAGCCCATCTGGTGCCTTACCGGGTGATCGCAGACCACACCCGCGCCGCGACATTTCTCATCGCGGATGGGGTGGTGCCAGGCAACGAGGGCCGCAACTATGTCGTGCGCATGATCGTCCGCCGCGCGGCTCGCTTCGGCCGCAAAATCGGCTTCCACGAGCCTTTCATGGCTCGGGTCGCGGAAACGGTGATCGCGGAGTACGGCCACGCCTACCCCGAACTGGAGCGCAACCGGGAGGTCATCTTCGACACCCTCACCCGCGAAGAGGAGCGTTTCGCGCAGACCGTGGACGCGGGACTGGCCCATTTAGAGCATTTGCTGGAGCAACTAAAGGCGCAAGGCCAAACTGTGGTGCCCGGCCACGAGGCCTTCCGTTTGTATGCCACGTATGGCCTGCCCGTTGAATTGACCCGGGATGTGGCCCGCGAACAAGGCCTGGAGGTCGACGAGGAAGGCTTCCGCGCGGCCATGGAAGAGCACCGCGTCAAATCGGGCAAAGGGCAAGCCATGGGGCCGCTGGGCGGTGAGGATGTGGAAATCTATCGGGCCGTGCTGGAAGATTTGCAGGCCCAGGGTCACTTGGGCCCTGAGGGCGTGGTGTACGACCCATATTCCAGCCTCGAGGTGGAAGGGCCTGTTTTGGCCTTGCTGGCGGACGGGCGCGCCATCGCCGAAGCCGAACCCGGCCAAGAGGTGGAGGTCGTGCTGCCCCGAACCTGCTTCTATGTCGAGGCGGGCGGCCAAGTCTCTGACACTGGGCTCATCTTCGCGGCCGAGGGGCCTGAGCCGTGGGAGATCGAGGTCACCGACACCCGCCGACCGGCCGCGGGGGTCATTGTCCACATCGGCCGCGTGCGTCGCGGCCGGCCGCGCGTGGGCGATCTGGCCATCGCGCGGGTCGACGCGCAACGCCGTAAAGACATCATGCGCAACCACACCGCGACCCACCTGCTGCACTGGGCCTTGCACGTGGTGTTGGGGCCGCACGCCAAGCAGGCTGGCTCGCTGGTCGCGCCCGACTATTTGCGCTTCGACTTCAACCATCCCGCACCCCTCACCCGGGAAGAATTGCGGCGCATCGAGGCCGAGGTCAACCGGGCGATTTTGGAAGACTACCCCGTGCGGGTGGTCTTCAAGCCCTTCCGCGAGGCCATTGCCGAAGGGGCCATCGCCTTGTTCACCGAAAAATACGGCGAAACGGTGCGCACCATTCAAATTGGCGACCACGAGCCCTTTTCGTACGAACTTTGCGGCGGCACGCACCTGAGCCGCACTGGCGAGATCGGGGTCTTTCTCATCACCCACGAGAGCAGCGTGGCCGCGAATGTGCGCCGCATCGAAGCCGTGACCGGCCGCAAGGCCTACGAACTCATCCGCCAACGCTTCGACGCGCTGGACGAGGCCGCAGCCGTGCTGAAGACCACGCCTGAAGCCGTGCCGCAACGGGTGCGCGCGGTGTTGGACGAAGCCGACGCGGCCCGCAAAGAAGTGCGACGCCTGCGCGAACGCCTCGCGCACCAAGCCTTTGAGCAGCAGTTGGCCCAACCCGAGCAAGTGGCCGGCGTTCCCGTAGTGACCGCGTACATCCGCGGTGCGGATGCCGACACATTACGGGGGCTGAGCGATCGCTTCCGCAGCCGCTACCCCGAGGGCGTGGTGGTGCTCGCGGGCGACGCGGGCGGGCGGCCGGTGTTCATCGTCGGCGTGGGCAAAGATTTGGTCGCGCGCGGGGTGCGCGCGGGAGAACTGGCCAAGCACGTGGCCGCGGCCGTAGGCGGCGGGGGCGGCGGCAAGCCCACCCTGGCCCAGGCCGGCGGCAAAGACCCGAGCCGCATCCCCGAGGCCTTGGTGCGCGTGCGACCGTGGCTGGAAGAACGACTGGGGTAAATGGGAGCCCGCGAGGTCGCCCGGCGCGATCTCGCGGGCAACATTCATACGGCCTATGACCAGCGGTCACCTTCCTACCTACTCAAAAGCGGCCTGGCCCGTCCTACCGACGAGCCACATCGATTGAGAGAGAAGTTCTTGCGCTGGGCCCAGGAGGCAGGCCGAGGCCCAAAGAAAGGGCCTCACTTCGCCCTCCCAAACCCAAGGCCGCCAAAAACGCATCGCCAATCCTGAAGTCATCGACGAAATCCGCGCGGAAATTCAACGCTTGCAGAGTCTACTCCAGTCCACGCCCTGAGGGACCTA
>Ga0256914_1000235_pt1 | contig 53223 bp, 48 predicted proteins | sample HulkmetaG_FD_191571 | JGI IMG/M metagenome (GOLD analysis project Ga0256914, IMG submission 191571) | Hydrothermal chimney microbial communities from Main Endeavour vent field at the Juan de Fuca Ridge, Pacific Ocean - Hulk | ecosystem: Environmental > Aquatic > Marine > Hydrothermal vents ...
CGCCGGAAAATGTCGGATTGCGTAAAGCACCCGAAGCTTATTACGGGCCTCAGGCTTTCCAGGTCATCGATAGCTCTGTCTGGATTCTCGATTCTCCGCATAATGTTTTGAAGGAATTCCGTCAGGAACAGTACGTACAGTCCTTGCCGGTTCCGCCTTTTTCCGATGATTTCGTTTTGCAGTCCAAAGAGCGCTACACCGTTCTCAGCCAAAACACGGTTTACTATTTCGAAAACGGACACCCCGTTTCTTTTTATCGGGCGCATGCCCCGCAAGAACTCATTGCGTCTTTGCATCCGGTAACACCGGATGAGCTGCTTCTGCGCTTTTCCTCCGGTCACTTTAAAACATTTGATCCACGCCGTACCAAAACCGCCTTGCTTAAACCGGCGGGCAGTGCACTCGCACAAAAGCTTGTTTTTGCCCGTCGCCAAGGGCCCCATCTGGCGCACATCGAGCTGGGAAACGGCCGCTCTTTTAACGTTGCCTTCCCACAAAAAAACTTGGCCAGCGTGCGATGGATCGGAACGGATGCCCGGGAAAATATTTATTTGAATTTCGAATTTTTTGTGCAACAAACCCCATTGCGCATTCAACGCATGATCGTTGTGTTCGATACCCGGGGACAAAAACTTCTTTCTTTAAATGTACCCGTGAATAATTACACCAAAATTTTTCGGGATGTCGATTTGCATTCTTCGGGAGCGTTGTTCCAAATGCGTAGCACTCCCGCCGGGGTGGAGATTGTACGTTGGGATCTGGCACCGCTGTTTAATCCGCAAAATCCTCCGTTACTCGATTATCCCTCGCCCTTTAAGGAAGGTGTGCATTACAACTGGCTCATCCGGCCCGACAGCAGTGAAACCGAACACGCGCTTGAAAAAACGGCGGACTTCGAAGACTACCCACAGGTCATTTCCGATGATGTGTTAAGTACGGGAGCAGCTTACGAATCGCTGTCCTGGACTTGTTCGGCCGATAATCTTACCGATGGCGTAGTGTACGATGATCAGGGCTACCCTGTGCGTACGCCCTCGTGGATTGTGGTAGGAGATAATTTGAAGATGCCGTATAAATGGGGTGGATTCGAGACCGTCGAAATGTACCTGTATGGCATCGATATTCTGAAATACGCCGGAGACAATTACACCGACAAATGCTGTGGGAGCGATGCGGCTGTTGGGGTCGATTGTTCAGGATTTGTCTCCCGCTGCTGGAATTTGCCCAAGCATTATTCCACCAGTATGATGGACGACGGATTGACTTTGCCTTACCTCAGTTGGAGTGAACTGGAACCGGGAGACGCCGTGCACAAGGTGGGACACGTGCGTTTAATGGTTAAGCACAACGGGGATGGGAGCCTTACCGTTCTGGAAGCATCGGGGAAAGATTGGCGCGTTTCCTATCGTGTTTATTACTACGGAGACCTTTCTGCTTACACTCCCCGCTACTATGTCAATCGTGAGGGCGCACCGGGAAACATTCCTCAACCGCGTCTCGACCTGGTAACGGCCAGCCAGCAAACCAGTGTAACGTGGGCCGTTGGCGGATTAGAAAACATCCAAACATTGCGCTTGTACCGTTCCGCCGATGGAAACACGTGGACGCAAACAGACATTCCGAAAGACAGCACACATTTTAGCCAACCCATTGCCGACGGACAGGCAATTTACTATCGACTGACCAGCATCTCTTCCGAAAATCAAACCGAAGGCGTTCCTTCCGATGCCTACGGAGTTTTCCGCAATGACGAGAAGGCCAAGGTGCTTATCGTCGATGGGTTCGATCGCACAACCGCTTCCAGCGGAGAATGGCCCAAAATTTACCATTCTTTTGGGGTGACTTTTGGTCGGGCCCTGGAAAATGCCGGGATTCCTTTCGAATCAACCGACAATGACGCGGTTTTGGCCCACAAAATTTACCTTGGCGATTACCCTGCGGTATTCTGGATTTTGGGCGATGAGAGTACCCACGACGGAACGTTTACCAAAGAGGAACAGGAACTGGTGCGCGATTATTTGCAGAATGGCGGCATGTTGTTCGTCAGCGGTTCGGAAATTGGCTGGGACCTGGATCACAAAGGTACTCAATACGACAAAACATTTTACGCCGATTACCTGAAAGCCGAATATGAATTGGATGATGCCGCTACTTACACAGCGCTGGGACAAAGCGGCAGCCCTTTCGAAGGCCTAACCGTGCATTTTGACGACGGCACCCACGGTGTTTACAATGTGGCCTATCCCGACGTGATTAAAGCCATTAACGGGGCCAGCGTGGCTTTTAATTACGACAATGGCGGTGCTGCGGGCCTGTATTTTGAAGGGACTTTTCCCGGCGGGAGTAAAAAAGGCAAGCTGGTTTACCTGGCGTTTCCGTTCGAAACAGTGTACGACGAAAGCGAACGTAACGCGTTGATGAGCAAAATCGTCACGTTTTTCGGTCTGGATCATCTTTCGGGTCTGGGAGATCATTCGGCATACACGCCTGCCCGCTTCCGTTTGTTAGGGAATGCGCCCAATCCTTTTAACAATCAAACGCGCATCCGTTTTTATTTGCCCGCGGCCGGTACGGTCACTCTGTCGGTATTCAATGTGTTGGGTCAGGCTGTCTTTCGGCAAAAACAGGCCTATGCCGCACCCGGCCTCCACCATTTCCGTTTTTCCGGGGACGGTCTTCCATCGGGTGTGTATTTGTACACATTAACCTTTGAGATAAAAACGGCAAAACGGCGGCAGCAAGGGAAAATGCTGTTGGTAAAATAACGTATGAGCGGCAAGGAATTCAAACAATCGAGACGCAATGCCCTGAAAATCATTAGCAGCGTTATCGTAGGTGTGGCTGCGTATTTGCTGGGCCGATTTTTACATCGTGTGCGGCCCGAACATCGTATTTTGGAAATTGCGCTGGACAAAATTCCGCAGGGCTTCAGCGCCTTCCCCGAGGTATTCATTCAACGGCGGAATGCGCAAATCGTGGTTTTTTCCCGGGCCTGTCCCCACCTGGGCTGCCAATTGCCGCCTGCCGATCGCGCAGGAATGGTACGTTGTCCCTGCCACGGAAGCACCTTTAAAACCTCGGGACAGTTTGTGGCCGGGCCCGCCGCTAAACCTCTTACCCGTTTACCCTTTTCTCTTAAAAACGATCGGCTGTACGTGCGGCTCAAGGGGAACCGTTCATGAATTACGATAAATTTTTTGCCGCCCGTCCGCTCTTGCCCAAATGGGGAGAAATTGCCCTGAGTGCTTTTGTCGTCGCATTAATCAGCGGTGTGGCTCTCATTCCCGGATTCACCGCCTTCCCCAAACCTTTCCAGAGTGTGAGTCTTCTGGTCAGCTCGGGCGTTGTCGGACGTTTTTTGCACAGTTGCCATTCTTACGCCAGTGACGTATTCCTGCTGGCCGGTTTGATCCACACACTCGAATACCTTTTGAAGAAGGCATACACGACCTACGCTTTGCGCGACTGGCTCTGGCTGGGGCTTTTACTGCTCTTGGGGCTCGGCGTTGCTTTTAGTGGCTTCCTTGCCACGGGCAGCCTGGAAGCACTTGATGCCGGACGCATTTTAGCCTCATTGTTGGATCTCTTCGGACAGGCGGGGAACGCATTGAACCGCTTTTTGTTCATGAGCATCGCCTACGGTTCTTCGCAGACAATTTTATTGCATCACGTTTCCACTTTTTCCCTTTTAGGCGTGGTGCTGCTTTACAAACATTTGAATCGGCTGCAACCCGACGTGTATGCTTTGTATTACACGCTCTTGCTTATTGCTTTGGTAAGTTTAATCTTTCCTGCACACCTCGGTACGGCTCCTCAGGCACAGGCAACTGTTTTAAAGGGCCCCTGGTACTTTCGGGGATTGCAGGAGATGCTCGTTTGGCTTCCTGCGTGGCTGGGCGGAATTGTTTTGCCGTTGTTCGTACTTTTCCTGTTTGCGCTTTTACCCCTGGCCGGGAAAAACGCCCGATGGCTGCATTGGGGATTGGCTATTGCAGGAATTTTTTACGGAATTGAGACACTCGTCCTTACTTTTTCGGGGAATTCCGGATGGCCGTTAAACGTACCGTAAAATTCAATTTCCCTTTGATTTTGGCTAGCGCCTTGCTAACTCTTTTGATTGTAATTGCGGTTCTGGATCGCTTTGGAACGCCGCTCCCTCCGCAAAATCGGCCCGATCGCTGCCTGTCTTGCCATGCCGATGTGCGCTCCATGAGTGCCGCACACGATGTGCGGGCGCTGGGTTGTGCCACCTGCCATCTGGGAAATTCACAGGCCGCAAACAAAAGCGACGCCCATCGCGGCATGGTAAAGAATCCATCCGATCTCCACTGGGTCAACAAAACCTGCGGCCGGGCGGATTGCCATCCGCAATGGGCCGGGAACGTCCAAAAATCGATAATGGCCACCAATGCCGGCATCGTTGCTTCTACGCGCTACCAGTGGCAGGAAACCTCGTCCCCCGATGATTCGCTGGCCCGCATTAGCCACATTCCCGATACTTCTCTGGTTACATCGCATCTCCGCAAATTGTGCGCCGGCTGCCATGTGGACAAGCCCCAGAACGATTTGCCGGGAGAATTCGGCCTGCGGGGCGGTGGCTGCAACGACTGCCATCTGGTCCGTTCCGTTTCCGACGGTCATCCTTTGCTAACAGTGCAAATGCCGATTGCCACCTGCGAAAAATGCCACAACCGTTCCGATCGCATCGGATTGACCTACCAGGGAAAATTCGAATCCGAAGGATACGGTACCCCTTACGAACAGGGCGGCTTTTCTGCGGATACGCTTTCGGGAGGACGTTTTTACTACCACATTCCGGCCGACATTCATTTCATCGCCGGGATGAGCTGTATTGATTGCCATCCTGCCGAAGATTTAATGGGCGACGGGCGACGGTACGCTCATCTGGAAGAACAGGTGCACGTGCGCTGCACAACCTGCCACACTGCCGTTTTCGCGCGCCCGAACGCCGATGCACCGGTGTGGAAAATGATCAGCAGTAATCCGAATCTTCGGATGCCGGACGACTCTTTGTTGCTGCAAGTGGCGCCCGGTATTTTCCTGAGCAACGTTTTGCAAAGCAAAGGCAAGGTTCTCTTGCAACGCAAAAACGACGGAAAACAGCTGATGATTCCCCAAACCAAAGGCAACAAGGCCTGCAACCTACCGGGACACGAACGTCTTTCGTGCCAGGGATGTCATTCCGCATACACGCCGCAGTGTTACGGCTGCCACGATGTGTACGATCCCCGCCAGAAACAACTGGACAAGGTGAGCTATCGCGAAACCGCCGGGCGCTGGAGCGAAGGACGTTCGTATTTGCGTTTTGAAACACCAACTTTAGGCGTAGACGCGCGCGGCCGAATTATGCCCTTTGCCCCCGGATGCCAGGTCTTTTTGACGGTTCTGGATGCGCACGGCACCGTGCAAAAACAAGCCGCCTATTTGACTATGGCGCCTTTCGATCCTCATTCCACACGGCGTGCCGTTCCCACCTGTGAACAATGTCATGCTTCGGGAAAACGTCTGGGATTGGGCGAGGGCACCCTGATCCTGCAAAAAGGAAAACTGCGCCTGCAAAATCTGTACGATTCCGAAACATCGGGTTTGGGGAAAATTCCATTGGAACAAATGGTTCGCCCCGACGGACGGGTTACTCAGAAGATGTCGCGCCTGTCGGCTCGCCCATTCAATCAAAAAGAACTCAAGCACATTTACGGAATTACGCTGTGCCTGACCTGCCACGATCGCTACGACGATGCCATTTACCATTCGTTTGAGCAAAGTTTGCGGCGTTACAAACGGGGAGAAACGCCATGCCGCTAAATCATCCCGTCGTTCGGTCGATTCTCTCACTCTTCTTTTTTGTGCTGACAGCCATTGGCTCTCCGCAAAATTCCGATTGCCAGAGCTGCCATCGCAACATCGAAACAAACTGCAATTTGACCTGCGCAGCCTGCCACACTTCGCCCGGGGCACGTTTCGTCCCCGATGTTTCGGGTCATCCTGCAATCATTCGTAATCCTTCTACCGAACAATGGTGGGATGAAAAGTGTAGCCGCTGCCATGCGGAAGTGATTTCTCGTTTCAAGAATTCGTTGCATTACAGTGCCTCGGGTATCATTAACCAAACACGCTTCTTGTGGGGCAAACAGAAAAGCCTTACCGCCTCGGGTGCCGAAAGCTGGAAAGAACTCCGGATGGTACAGGCGCCAGACGGGAAAACACCCGCCGATTTGGTAGACCATTTGTTAGCCGGAAAATGTCTGCGCTGCCATTTTGCCGCTCAGGCCCGGGAGGCGCCAACAGGAATGAAACGCCCGGCCGGGTGTGCCGCCTGCCATGTGGCGCTTGACCAGAAAACCGGCAGGCCATTGCATGGGCATCGTTTCCAAAAACAGATAAGCGATACTACCTGCCTGACCTGCCACAACGGTAACCACGTGGGCGGGGATTATTATGGCTACTTCGAACATGACTACGATGCGGAATACCATTCGCCTTTTGGCCGTCAGCCCTATTTCGGAGCCTTCCAGCATCGTCTGCAACCGGATATCCACCAAAAAGCGGGACTTCGCTGTCTGGATTGCCATGCGGTGCACGATGTCATGGGAGGGACGCAACTTCGTTACCACGAAGGGGAACGTCCGGTTGTACGCTGTGAGACCTGTCATGGTGGATTTGGTGGGACATCGGCAATGAATAAAAATCATGCAGGTAAGCGCTTTGATCCCCGGGTGGTGGCCCACCAGAAATTCCATGCCCGGGTAACCTGCACCGCCTGCCATGCCCAATGGGCCTATCAGGATTACGGTTTGCATCTTTTTTTGGATCAGACCCGCCACTACGAAATGTGGGAAAATTTTCTCTGGCAGGGCGAGGGGCACTTGCAAAGCCGGGTGAGCAATCAATTGGCTTTGCCCGAAGATGCGCGACAAAATGCGCGCTCGATCAATTATTTAAGTGGCCGGGAAATGCCCGGAATCTGGTACAAAGGCTGGACGTTCCGCCGCTGGGAAACCCCGGTGCTGGGCTGGAACACACGAGGGCAAATCGCCCTTATGCGTCCGTTGTTCCAATATTTCATCACCTTTGTGGATTCTCTGGATCAGGTGTGGCTGGATTCTGTTCGTCCCCAAACCGCGCAGGGACGTGTCGGCTGGAATTGGGACGCCTTTACGCCCCACACAATCGGAGCCAAAGCCCGTGATTGCCAGAGTTGCCATTTGAATCCCAAAGCAGTGGGGCTGGGCATCCGTGCTACCGTAAAAGATTCCGTTGCTCATCCCATTACCCTGCCTTCTTCTCCCATTCTGCCGGGGAGCCGTTTACTCAATGAAAACGAACGGCGAAAACTTTTACAAAAGAGCCCGCGGTACCAAAAGTGGCGCCGCAAGCAACTGGAGCAAAACGGCATTTGGCAATTACTCCCTGAAACTTCCTCCACGAAATAGTTTTGGATCAAAAAGTTTTGGCAAATTCGTTCAATATGCTTACATTTGAACATATATTCAATTGAAAGGATCGAAGTGTTTATGTCGAAAAACAGCGAAGTTTGTTCTACCGAGATTATCGATCGTCAAAAGGTCGAACGGGTTAATCAAATATTGCCTGCCCTGGAGATGACCAGTGAGACGGCGGAAATTTTCAAAGCTTTGTCCGACCCCACACGTTTGCGCATTGTGCAGGCTTTGCTATTGGAAGAACTCTGTGTTTGTGATCTCTCGGCCGTTGTGGATGTTTCTATTTCGGCAATTTCGCATCAGTTGCGCTTGCTGCGCACCATGCGCATTGTCAAGTTTCGCAAGCAAGGCAAGCAGGTGTACTATTCGCTGGACGACGAACATATTGCGCATTTGGTCCGCATTGCTCAGGAGCATGTGGAAGAAAAAAAACAATGAAAAAACCGAAGAAAAACTTGCACGAATTAAGAAAGGGAAATTGACGTGTCGCATCACCACGAGCGCCCGGCAGCGCAAACATCGGGTTTGCGTTTGTTTATCACCATGATGCTTAATTTTACCATTACTGTTGCGGAAATTATTGGCGGCATTATTTCCGGTAGTCTCTCGCTTATTTCCGATGCATTACACAATTTCAGCGATGGCATTGCCATCATTATTAGTTACATCGCTTTGCGTCTAAATCGGCGTCCCAGCAATGAGCGTTACACTTTTGGATTAAAACGCGCAGAAATTCTGGCCGCCATTATTAATGCATCCACGCTCATCATCATTAGCTTCTTTTTATTGCGCGAGGCCTACCTGCGTTTTGTACAGCCTTCTCCCATTGCCGGAGGACTTATGGTGGGAGTGGCCACACTTGGTTTGTTAGCGAATATCGCCGGAACATTGCTTTTGCGCCCGGGAGCGAAAAACAGCATGAATTTACGTTCGGTGTATTTGCACTTGCTCAGCGACGCGGCTTCCAGCGTTGCGGTGATTCTGGGCGGACTGGCCATTTATTTTTACAACATTTACTGGCTCGATCCGCTCCTGACGGTCTTGATTTCTCTTTACATTCTCAAAGAAAGCCTGCACATTACCAAAGAGGCCGTAAGAGTAATCATGATGGCCAGCCCGCATGACATTCCTATTGCGCAGCTGGAGGCGGAGATCCGAAGGCTGCCCGGCGTGAAAAATGTGCATCACATTCATTTGTGGCAACTGGATGAACACCACATCCATTTTGAGGCCCATGTGGAAGTGGACGATATGCCCATTAGCGCAACCGACGAGCTTCTGCGCCAGATTCAAACCCGCCTGCGCGAAAAATTTGGCATCGGTCACGTCACCATTCAATTCGAGACAAATCAGTGCCGGGAGAAAAATCTGGTGGGGCATTAAAGGGCAGAAAGGAACGGCAGACAACATGCATTATTCAATTTTTGCAAAAACGAATCGGCAAGAGGGAATGCACTTACTGATTATTGGCGCTTTAATCGTTACCATTTCCGTTTTGCATTATTCCACGCCCACCAGCAAGTTGCCCTTCCACTTGCTTTACATGCAATCTTACTTTATTCCCATAATCCTGGGAGCTTTTTGGTTCGGTGTGCGCGGTGGATTAGGGAGTGCGCTGGTTGTTAGCGCCCTCTACTTGCCCCACATCATGTTTCAATGGGGCGGATTTAACCCGAATAATCTCATCCGTTTTTTACAAATCGGCCTATTCCTTGCGCTGGGCTACCTGACCGGCTTAAAGGCGCAAGGCGAAAAAAAAGAGAAAGAAAAATATCAACGGGCCGCAAAACGCTTAAAACGTTCGCTGGAAGAATTACGCAAAAAGACGGAGCAAATCTTCGAAATGGAACAGCAACTCAAAGTAGCCGATCGTCTGGCGATTATCGGTGAGCTGACCGCCAATTTAGCCCATGAAGTACGCAACCCTCTGGGCTCTATTCGTGGGGCGGTAGAAATTATCCGGGATGCGGTTCCCGATGATGTTAAGAAGCTGGAATTTTTCGATATTTTAATCCACGAAACCCAGCGTTTGAACGGAGTGGTGGAAAACTATCTGAATTACGCCAAGAAGAAAAGTAAAATGGTTTCCCTGTTCGACTTGCGGGAAATCGTGGCCGATGTGGTTCTCATGCTGGGAGTCAAGGCACGAAAAAGTGAGATTAAGCTGCAGGTAAACCTTGATGAACGTCCTTTAATGCTCAAAGGCGATTCCATCCACATCTGGCAAATTTTAATGAATGTGCTTTTAAACGCCATTCAGGCCATGCCGCGCGGGGGAAAAATATGGATTGATGCCCATGCCACGGATTCTTCGATCCGTCTGGTGGTACGGGACGAAGGAGAAGGGATTCCCCAAGCAAAGCTTTCGCGCATCTTTGATTCTTTTTACACGACCAAAACCAATGGTTCGGGATTGGGACTGGCCATTGTGAAACGCATTGCCGAAGAGAATAAATGGACCATCGCTTTAAAAAGCGAAGAAGGCAAAGGCACGGAGTTTGTTTTGACGCTACCCTTGTCCACGAACAGCCAATCTGTGACGGCAACGCACCAATCGTTTACTGGAAATTAGAACAGGACCAAACCATGAACATTTTGTTAATTGACGATGATTTGAATTTGGGCAAAGTGATCGGCTATCAATTGCAACAGCAAGGCTACCATGTGGATACGGTTCTCAACGGACGGGAAGGGCTCAAAAAATTTAAACGCAACGCCTATGATGTGGTTATTTCCGATATTAAAATGCCCGATTTGGATGGCATCGAGGTGCTGCAGGAAGTACGTCGTTTGGACAAACAGGTGATTTTTTTGTTGATTACCGCCCATGGCAGTGTGGAAAGTGCCGTGGAAGCCTGTAAAATCGGAGCAGATGATTATCTGACCAAACCCTTTGGCAAAGAACAGTTGCTGTTTGCCTTGCAAAAGGCGCTGCGATTGCGAAAATTGCAAAACGAAAATCAAACGTTGCGCCAGGAACTGACCGATAAATTCAAATTTAAAAATATGATTGCCGAAAGTGGGCCCATGCAGGAAATTTTGCGTATTACCCACCGTGTGGCCCATAGCGATGCTTCGGTACTTATTTTGGGAGAAAGCGGCACGGGTAAAGAATTAATCGCCCGGGCCATTCATTTCAATAGCCCGCGTAAGGATAAACCATTTGTGGTGATTAACTGTCCTTCCATTCCGGCTAATTTGCTGGAAAGCGAGTTGTTTGGCCATGTGAAGGGTGCCTTTACCGGCGCGATTAAGGATCGCATGGGCAAATTTGAACAGGCCAACGGAGGTACAATTTTTCTCGATGAAATCGGTGATTTGCACGAAGATTTGCAGGCCAAATTGTTGCGGGTGCTTCAGGAACAGGAATTTGAGCGCATTGGCTCAGATCAACCGATCAAAGTGGATGTGCGCGTGATCGCCGCAACCCATCAGGATTTACACCAGTTGATGCGGGAGAAAAAATTTCGCGAAGATTTGTATTATCGTTTGAGTGTAGTGCCCATTCAAATTCCACCGCTCCGGGAGCGGAAGGAAGACATTCCCTTTTTGGTCGATTTTTTCCTGAAAAAGTATGCGGGAAAAAATCACTTTAGCATTACGCCGGAAGCATTGCAGGCTTTATTACGCTACCATTGGCCGGGTAATGTGCGGGAGCTGGAAAATTTGATCGAGCGTCTGGTTACCCTGGCTGAAAGCGAACGTATTTCGTTACGGGACATTCCGGAATTTATCACGACATCCCCCGATTTAAAGAGCGGCTTTGACATTTATCTTCCCGCGGAGGGCATGGCTCTGGATGAAATTGAAAAAACGGTCATTTTGAAAGCGCTGAAAATGGCGAATGGAAATCAGTCGGAGGCAGCCCGCCTGCTTAGAATTCCCCGTCACGTGCTTCTTTACCGTATGAAGAAATTAAAAGTCGACCACGCAGACGCCTAAGGTAATTTTAGGATCGTCGATCCTTTGAACAGGAGATTGGTTGAATCATTGAATGGTGTGCGCGGGAGGGAGGTTAAGGGTGTAAGGGTTACCAGTGGCCGGGAAAGTTGAATGGTTGATTAGTTGAATCGTTGATTCGTTGAATTGTGCCACCACGAAGTGGTAGGCATCCCTTCGGGATGAATGGTTATTTGTTATTCGGTGCTTCTTCGGTGGGGCTCGGTGGCCGGGGAAAGGGTTAAGGGTGTAAGGGTTAAGGGAAATCAGTGCCAATCTGTGTGGATCGGTGGCCCAAATTCGTAATTCGTAATTTTTAATCCTCTCCCGGGCGTGGCCCCCCGGCAACCGGCGGCCTTCTTCCTTTTTCATTTTTCATTTTTCATTCCTCCGTGCCACCACGAAGTGGCCCCTATGGGGAGGGCATCCTACGATTGATTCTGCCACACCGTCGAAAAAAATCGGCATTTTGGTCGCTTCTTTGGGCACAGTTACCTGGTAAAGAGACGTTTATGAAAGTTTGGGTTAATCCGTGAAAATCGCGATTCGAGAACTCGCGCCATCGGCTAAAAATATTTTTGTGAAACCCCGAAACTTTGTATTTTCCCCTTCGTGCGTAAAAATATTGAGCATACAATGAACACAATTGTTTTAAAACCGGGCCGGGAACGTTCCGTCAAACGGAAACATCCGTGGATTTTTTCCGGGGCGATCGCCAGAGTGGTCGGGAAGCCAGCCAACGGCGAAACGGTGCGCATTGCCGACGCTTCGGGACAAATTTTAGCGATTGGTGCCTATTCGCCCCATTCGCAAATTCGCGTGCGTATCTGGGATTTTTCGCCCGATACGCAAATCGATGGCGCTTTTTTTGAACAGCGTGTGCAAGCGGCCTTGTACAAACGCGAGCAATTGCAAATTCCCGAACAGACCGACGCCTACCGGTTAATCAGCGCCGAAGCCGATGGCCTGCCCGGATTAATTGTGGACCGTTACGCTGAATTTTTGGTGGTTCAGTTTTTAAGTGCGGGCGTGGAATTATGGAAAGATACCTTCCTTGAAATATTGCAAAAGCGACTGAGTCCGGCGGGAATTTACGAGCGGTCGGACGTAAATGTGCGAAAAAAAGAAGGCTTATCCCTGCGGCAGGGAATTTTGTATGGCATGGCCCCTCCGGATTTGCTGGAAATTTTTGAAGGCGATTTGCGGTTTTTTGTTGACGTAAAAAACGGACACAAAACCGGCTTTTATCTGGATCAAAGAGACAACCGTGCGCTTGTGGCAAAATTCGCACAGGATAGAGAAGTGCTAAATTGTTTTGCCTACACCGGGGGCTTCGGATTGGCTGCCTTAAAGGGCGGGGCCAAAAAGGTAATGAATGTGGAAGCCGTTGCCGATTTGCTACCCCATATTGAGCAAAACGCCCGATTGAATCATTTAAATGAAGATGCGTTCCAGAATTTGAAAGGGGATGTCTTTAAAGTTTTGCGGGATTTTTCCCGGCAGGGCCAGCAATTCGACTTAATCGTATTGGACCCTCCGAAGTTTATCGAAAAACAGCAAGATTTAAACCGGGCTGCTCGGGGGTACAAGGATATCAATCTCCAGGCATTTAAAGTTCTCCGTCCCGGGGGATTGCTTTTTACGTTTTCTTGTTCGGGTTTGATGAAGCCCGAATTATTCCGCAAAATTGTCGCCGATGCCGCCATCGATGCCGGACGTGATGCGCAAATTTTACGTTTTCTTACCCAGGCTCCGGATCACCCCATTGCATCACACATTCCCGAAAGCCAATATTTAAAAGGTCTTCTGCTGCGGGTGGATTAAAAGCCTTCCTGCAGATTCCCGGGAAAGATTTAAACGAAAAAATACACCGACTGGCAGGGCAAAACTTCATTTTAGAAAATTTCGGCCGAATAAAATAAACAAAGGCAAACACAATTTCGGGAGACGAAATGGCCGAAAAAATTGAAAACAGGCAGGAAAAAATTACGGACAAAAAAGACTCAAATCAGCAAGAAAAAAGCTTTTTGTCCGACAGTGGAGAAAACTTTGCATTAAGCCTGGACGAATTGATCAAACAGATGATCAATCATCACATCGGATTTGATGCACTGGCATAAACGGCATTATTCGTAGTAGTAAACTTTACAACCGCAGCCATCCCACATGTCTTCGTAAATCTTCATGCGATCCATTATGAACTTTCGTGCCTCCAGTTCCGATTCGAAGCCTCTTAAAAGATATTCGCCCTTGTCCGATTTTTCCTGTACAAACAGGTAATCACCGTAGCGCAGCAAGCGCAATTTATCGGACACCATCGTGTCGTGTTCTTGAATTAATTCGGTTGAATTCAGCAATTCATTCAGCTGTTCTTCGCTAATCACAACGAACTTGGCATTTCGCGTGGCTTTAACCAAATCGTCCATTCCGTTTCCTTTCCCCATGCTAAAATTAAAATTCCAACTTAGTACAATTTCTTTCTTTGATCCAATGCAAAACATAAAGTTACATTAAAAAATCGATGGTAAATTTTCTTCTCATAATATTCAAATTCTTTGTATATTTATCCTCAAACAATTTCAATACGTAAAGGAGGGCCATGTTAAAGCCGATCAAACCCGGTGCAACAATCGCGGTTATTGCCCCGGCTTTTCCACCCGATCCCCGGAAGACAGAAAATGGAATACGTTACCTGGAAAGTCTTGGCTACTCGGTGGTCAGGGGAGAAAGTCTTGGGGCCAAATATGGATATTTCGCGGGAAGTGATGCTTTACGCGTGCGGGAACTCAATCAATTTTTTGCGGATCCGCAAGTTGATGCCATTTTTTGTGCGCGGGGAGGTTGGGGAACTTTGCGTTTGCTGGACAAGCTGGATTATGCGCAAATTGCCCGAACCCCAAAATTACTGGTGGGCTATTCCGATATTACCACTTTACAATTGGCCATTTGGCACAAAACCGGGGTACCCTCGTTTTCCGGCCCGATGGTGGCCGTGGAAATGGGAAGCGAAATTGTGCCATTTACCGAGCAACATTTTTGGGGACAAATTCAAAACGATGAAGAAACCTACGCCTTTCGTTTCGACAGTTCCGAAGTTCAGGTTTGGCGGGAAGGTGAAGCCGGGGGAATCTTGATAGGCGGTTGCCTTTCTATGGTAGCCCATCAATTGGGTACTCCTTTTATGCCTTCGGCAAAAGATGCCATTTTGTTTCTGGAAGATGTGGGAGAAGAACCGTACAAGATCGATCGCTATTTGGCGCAACTGTATCAGGCCGGAATTTTCAATGAAATTCGTGGTTTAATTCTGGGAGAGTTTCTCGATTGTGAAGACACCAATGAAGCGCGGCGTTCCGTTCGGGTGGAAGATGTTTTAAAGGAGTATTTTGGGCAGGTCGATTTCCCGGTGATTTACAATTTCCCTTACGGGCACGGAATGCGCAAATTTACCATGCCCATTGGCGTACCGGTTCGTCTGAACACCGCCAAACAACAATTAATTATTCAAAACCCTTTTGAGATCACCAAAAGGTCATTCGTCTGACAAAAGTTATGAGAGGTCAATTCGGAATACAAAGTGAGCGGGGAACAAAATCGCCAAAAAAGATTTAAGCAAATTCCGGGTTTGCGACGTTACGTTTTTATTTAGGTTTGACAGTCTTGTTTATTTTTAATAACTTTAACTTTTTTAAGAAATTACACGATTTTTATTTTTGATTCGGAGAACAAGGTCATGGGATTTTCGTTATTTAACTTTTTTTCATCGGATATCGGAATAGATTTGGGCACGGCGAACACATTAATTTACGTAAAAGGCAAGGGAATTGTGGTTAATGAACCTTCGGTAATCGCTCTGGAGGAAAACAGTGACAAAGTAGTAGCCGTGGGGAACGAAGCCCGGCAAATGTTGGGAAGAACCCATCAGGATATCGTGACCATCCGCCCGCTGAAAGACGGGGTAATCGCCGATTTTGAGGCGAACGAAATCATGATTCGCGAATTCATCAAAAAAGCGAATGTGAACCGCATGATGATCGGCAAAATTTTGGTTTGCGTGCCTTCGGGCATTACCGAGGTGGAAAAACGTGCCGTGCGTGATGCTGCCGAACGCGCCGGGGCCCGTCAGGTCGATTTGGTTGCGGAAGCGATGGCCTCGGCCATTGGAGTCGGGTTGGAAATCGATGCGCCCGTCGGTAACATGATTGTGGATATTGGCGGAGGCACTTCGGAAATTGCCGTGATCTCTTTGAATGGTATCGTAAACCACACGTCCATTCGTATTGCCGGAGACGAAATGAACACGGCCATCATTCAATATTTTAAGAAAAATTACAATCTGTTGATCGGCGAAAAGACTGCCGAAGATTTGAAATGCAACATTGGCTCGGCCGCACCCTTGGAAGAAGAACTGTCGGCCGAAGTTAAAGGTCGTGACCTGATTACGGGAATCCCCAAGACGATCGAAGTAACCTCTGTGGAAATTCGTGAAGCGCTTAATGATTCCATTAATGCGATTGTCGAAGCCGTGAAACTTTCTCTGGAACGTACGCCGCCCGAACTGGCCTCGGATATTCTTGATCGGGGAATTATTCTCACGGGTGGTGGCGCGCTGCTTAAAAATTTGGATGTACGTTTGCGCGAAGAAACTTCTATGGCCATCCATGTGGCGGATGATCCTTTAACATGTGTGGCGCGTGGTTGTGGGAAAATTTTGGATGAACCCGAACGCTACGAAAAGGTCTTGCTAAAGCACCGCCGGACCGTTTAATCGGATGAAGTTTAATTAAAAGCCTTTTGAAAATGTCCAGTGAATATTCTAAGTTATTATTTTAGTCGGTATCGCGAATTTTTAACTTTAACGCTTTACATCGTTCTCTCGTTCTTATTAATGACGGCCAGCGATAAGGCGCTGGTGGAAGGAATCCGTTCTTTTTCGCTGCAAGCGTTCGGTCATGTGGAGCAAATCTTTTCCGATGTAAAAGACTACTTTAATCTTTACGAGAAGAATCAAAAACTCCAGCAACAAAACACCCAATTGTCCTTCGAAAATTTTCAGTTGCAAGAAGCCTTATTGGAAAATCTGCGTTTAAAACGTTTGTTGAAATTCCAGCATCAATTCAAATACAATCTTATTCCGGCAAAAATTATCGGGTACAGCCCCCACGAAATTGTGACCGGCTTTCAGGTTTTGTCCGAACATTTGCGCCCCGAGCACAAAGGTGCCGCCGTGATGACGGTGAACGGATTGGTAGGGCGTTTGGTAAAAGTAAGCGGCTCCTATGCCATTTGCCAAATTTTGCTCGATCCCAGCAGCAAGGTGAGCGTACGCATCCAACGCAACCGCGAAGTAGGATTGGTGACCTGGGACGGCGGAAAAAACTTGCTGCTTAAGTTCATTCCCAATACCATCGATGTGCGCGTGGGCGATATTGTGTTTACCTCGGGCATGAGTGCAATTTATCCCCCCAACATAAAGGTCGGGGTGGTCACAAAAATTGAAAAGCATTCGACCGAACTTTTCCAAACCATTCATGTAAAACCCAGTGTGGATTTTAACGCATTGGAAGAAGTTTTTGTCGTGGAAATGGAGCCGCAAACGGATGAATCAGGAAAATAAATATTATCTGCTCATTCTGACCCTGTTCGGGCTGGGCAGCCTTTTGGCCCAGGCATTGTTTGCACCGCTCATAAGCATTCGGCTTTCGCAGCCGGATTTTGTTTTGGTTATTGTTTTGTTGACGGGCAAACGTTTTGGTGCGATTAAAGGAAGCACGGCGGGGTTTGTTCTGGGCCTGTTGCAAGACGCCGTGACCGGTTTGCCTCTGGGAATTTCATCTTTACCCAAGGCGGTGGCCGGCTATTTTGCCGGAAAGTTTCACGGCCATCCTATTAAGAGCATTAGCCTGGATTTGTGGTTTGTTGTGTTTATTTTGATTCATGAAATTATTTTTTATGGCCTATTCCAGTTTAAATCCGAGTTCTCTTTTCAATATCTCTTTTTAACCCGGGCTTTGCCCAATACACTGTATTCCTCGTTGGTGCTATTGGTGGTGGCGCTTTTTACCGACAAATACTTTAGTGAGTGATATGAATTATCGGGAACCTTCGTTTAATTCCAAAAGGCTGGTTGTTTTATCTGCATTCGTGCTGGTAAGTTTTGCCATTCTCGTGGCGGGCTTTTTCAACCTGCAGGTCATAAAGCGTCATTATTATCTTGAAATTTCATTAAACAATGTAATCCGGCAGATTAAAATTAACCCCGTTCGCGGATTAATTTACGACAAAAATAATCATTTGCTGGTGGATAATCGTCCGGCTTTTGCCGTTGGGCTGGTTGCAGCCCATGCTACAAAAGAAACCCTGCAGAAGGTTTCCGGAGTTCTGAACATTCCCCTGCAAGAAATCAAAAAGCGTTTGCGGCGTGCTCCGCGATTTCGCCCGGTCATTATTGCTCGTGACATTCCCAAAAAGAAATTGATTTATCTGGAAGAAAACCAATATTTTTTACCCGGGCTGGAAATTATTCCCGACTTTAAACGCTATTATCCCGACACGGTAAATTCGCCTCACATTTTTGGTTACATCGGTGAGGTAAATCAGGAAGAACAGAAGCGCAATCCCGTGTATGAAATGGGGGATTTAATCGGCAAAACCGGCCTGGAGCGTTATTACGATCTGGACTTACGTGGGGCCAAAGGCGTGCGTTATGTGCGGGTGGATGCGCAGGGGAAAGTTTTGGGGGATTACAATCCTCAGCTAAACGAGCCCCCGATTCACGGTAGCGATTTGTATTTGTACATGGACTACAAATTACAAAAGTTCGGCGAATCTCTTCTGGAAGGGAAACGCGGGGCGTTGGTGGCAATTGATGTCCGAAACGGAGGAATTATTGCTCTGGTAAGTAAGCCGGATTACGACATTCGGTCTTTGAGCGGCAAGATCGATCCGGTCGTGTGGAAAGAGCTGTTAAATGATGAAAATCATCCTCTGTACAGCCGGGCCATCCAAAGCACTTACCCGCCGGGTTCTACTTACAAAATCGTCGCGGCCTTGGCCGCCTTGCAGGAAAAAATCATCACGCCGCAATGGAAGGCCTTTTGCCCCGGCTATTTCCGTTTGGGGCGGCGTGTCATTCGTTGCTGGAATCCCAGTGGGCACGGCTGGCTGGATTTGTACGGAGCGATTAAAAACAGTTGTAATGTGTATTTTTACCAATTGGGGCTCAAAATCGGTTTGCCAATTTGGTCGAAGTACAGTAAAATGCTGGGCTTTGGTGCAAAAACCGGCATTGATTTGCCCAACGAAAAAGCAGGATTGGTGCCGACCGTGGCCTATTTTGATCGGATATACGGTAAAAACGGATGGACCCGGGGAAATCTGGCCAATTTGGCAATCGGGCAGGGGGAGCTTTTGGTAACGCCGCTTCAGTTAGCCCAATTTGCAATGATTTTAGCCAACAAAGGGCTTTATCATCCGCCCCATCTGGTAGATCATTTGTACAATTATCAGACACAAAAAATCGTAAAATTTCCGGTGAAATCGAAATATGTAAAAGGAATTTCCAGCGCCTATTTTGATGTGGTGCGCGAGGGCATGCATCGGGTGGTTAACGGCGGAACGGGCTGGCTGGGCAAAGTACCCGGCATTGACATGGCCGGAAAGACCGGAACGGCACAAAACCCTCACGGAGAACCTCATGCCTGGTTTATGGCTTTTGCGCCTTACGAACATCCCGAGGTAGCCATTGCCGTTGTGGTAGAAAATGCCGGTAGTGGGGGAGGCCATGCGGCTCCCATCGCCCGGAAATTTCTGGAAATGTATTTTTATCACAAACTTATTCCAAGAGCAGTTGTTAAACAAGATACGTTAAAAACGGAAGAGGGTATCAATCCTATCCAGACGATTCCTCTGGATAGTTTACGCCCCATGCCGATTATTCATTAAAATGGTGTGAAAAACAATGCAGAAGTTTTTGCGTGAAATTGATTTCGGAATTATAATCCCGGCCTTAATGCTCATTACTATTGGGATATTGGCGGTATATAGCGCCACCTATGTTCCGGATGCTGCGGCAACGCATTATTTTTCGCGTCAGCTTATTTATGCCTTTGTGGGAGTTTTACTGATTTTTGGCATTACCTTTTTGCCGTATAAAATTATTTACAATTTCAGCTATTTCTTTTACGCTCTGGCAATTATTCTGCTGATTTTGGTGCTGGTTAAGGGCGTCAAAGGCTTTGGGGCCGAACGCTGGCTGGCACTTGGCCCCTTGCGCCTGCAACCTTCCGAATTTGCCAAAATAGCCACAGTGCTGGTTGTGGCCCGTTATCTCAGCCAAAATTATCGCGACATAAATCATCCGCGCCATTTGTTGATTGTTTCGCTGATGATTTTATTGCCCTTTGTGCTCATTGCCAAACAGCCCGATTTGGGAACATCTTTGGTCTTTTTGGCCTTAATTGTTCCCATGATTTATGTGGCGGGGATTTCCGGTTTTTTTATGTTTGCCATTCTTTCCCCGGTCGTAACCATGTTGGTTTCTTTTAACCTGTACGCTTTTATGGCCTGGATTTTGGTGATTTCCATAATTTTGTTCTTGGTAAGCCAAAAGTTGAGCGTAAAGGTTTTCGTTTTTAGCCTGCATATTGCGGTAGGGGCGCTGACCCCCATTTTGTGGAATTCGTTGCACGATTATCAAAAACAGCGCATCCTTACCTTTGTTCAACCCGAAAAAGATCCCCAGGGGGCCGGGTACCAGATCATTCAAAGTAAAGTAGCCATTGGTTCGGGTGGCGTTTGGGGAAAAGGCTTTCTACAGGGTTCTCAGTCGCATCTAAATTTTTTGCCTGCCCACCATACCGATTTTATTTTTTCCGTTTTGGGGGAAGAATACGGCTTTATTGGAATTTTTGTCGTGTTAATGATTTTTCTTTTTCTGTTCATCTATTTATTGTATTTGGCAAATCAGGTAAAATCTCCGTTTTCGCGGCTGGCTTTAATCGGTTTAATGACCATTTTATTTTTTCATACGTTTATTAACATTGCCATGACAATCGGGCTGGCACCGGTAACCGGCTTGCCTTTGCCTTTTTTAAGTTATGGCGGCTCATTTTTGTTAACTACCTGTTTAATTGTGGGAATAGCCATGAATTTTTCACGTAACCGATATCACACTTAGGTCGTTTTGTGATGGGAAAATGTGCAATTTTGAATATTATTTATTATCTTACAAATTACTGATAAAGAATATTGTAAAAAAAATTGGTAAATTTATGTACGTAAATTCATGCATTTTTAGGCAAACGCAGGGGGGTAGGAACAGCTTGCCATCAAATAAACCACGGGAAGTTTTGCTGTGAAGATATCGCAGAGAAAAAATGGGAAAGATTGAAAATATTTTTAATCATTAATTAAATTACCATAAAATTTTGTCGAAAAGAAAAAAGTAAACATGTATATTAAGCGGAAAAAGTTGTAGAACGATGCGAAAAATAGTCTTATTATCTTTAAGCTTTTTGTTCCTGGCCAGTAACGTATGGGCACAAGATAAGAGACGCATTGGTTTAATCCCTTTCATTAATGAAAAACCCAGTGCGAAATACAATTGGATATCGTATGGGGTTGAGTATTACCTGCGGAATAAACTCAGTCTCCTTTCTGGCTTTTATGTTCCCGACAAAAAACAATTTAAAAAAGTGTTGGACGATGTGGGCTTTGGGAAGGGCCCTCTCACAGAACGCATGATTTACCATATTGGGAAATATGGTAAAGTTGAAGTTACTATTTCGGGAACGTATCAGGTGCAGGGGAATACATTAATATTGAATGTTTTATACAGCAATGCTTATACGGGGCAACCCCTGTTAACGACGACCATAAAAGAACCTCTCAATAATTTTTTCTCTGCGGTCAACCAAATTATTGATCAGCTCATTAATCTTGCGGGTATTCCAGTTACGCCCAAAGAAAAGAAATTACTTTCTTTTACTTTAACCCGTTCGGTGCGCGCGTTCGAATCCTTCATTCGGGCTTACATGGAAAGCGAAAGACCTCATGCACGAATTGAAGTGGTGACTGGCTTGTTCAAAAAAGCCATCCGAGAAGATCCGCAATTTTGGGAAGCTTACTACAATTTAGGTATTGTCTATTTTAACTCGGGTAAGCTGGAGCAAGCTCTTGCTCAATTTACCAAGGTGATTCAAGCGTTACCCAATTTTTCCAAGCCCTATTTCGGACGGGGACTCATCTATTACAAAAAGGGACAATTTAACCTGGCATTGGCCGATTTCAAAAAAGTGGTGGAATTAAATCCTAATGACTACAAAGCGTTTTATTATCAAGGGTTGATCTATCGACGATTGAAAAAGTTTAAAGATGCCGAAAAAGCCCTGAATGAAGCCAAAAAAATTAATCCGGATTATGCCCCGGCTTATTACGAAATTGGCAATGTTTATTACGATCAGGCAAAGTATCGAAAAGCAATCGAATACTATCGGAATGCTACCGAGCTTGATCCGAACGCGGCAGAATACCATTTGCGTTTGGGCGATTGCTACTACCGTTCGCAAATTTTTTACAATGCGCTCAACGAATTAAACAAATCGATCGAATTACAGCCTGACAATTCTATTGCCTATTTCTTAAAAGGATTAACAATTTACAAACAGGCGGTAATCGAAGAACTGATAAATGCCTTTTTGGAGCTTTTAAAAGGAAATGAAGAAGGCAGCAAAATTACGGTTAATCGAAAAAGAAGAAATTCCAAAGTTGCAATGGATCCCATAAAGAAAAAGCAAGTTTACATCGATATGGCCATTGCGTTTACGGAAGCAGTACGCTACAATCCGAATTTTAAAGAAGCTATTTTTAATTTGGCTTTAACGTATCATGAAATGGGAAAATACGATCTCGCCGAAAAATATTATCTCATGACTCTCAAAAAAGATCCCAAGTTGTTGCGTGTTTATTTGAAATTGGCCGAACTTTACACCAAAACCGGACGTAAAGAATTGGCACTAGAGCAATATCGTAAAATATTCTATTTGCGTCCCTCTTATATTGTACGCCATCCGACTTTGGGGCCGGAGTTCCGCTACATGAATATTTTGAATAAGTTTAAAAATGAACTGGAAGAGCGGCTGAAGGAGAATCCGAACGATGCGGAAGCGAATATTACCCTGGCCCGTGTATTTATGGCTCAGGGCAATTACGGAAAAGCAGCCAATCTGGCGCGACGTGTCCTTGCCTTTTACCCGAACAATAAAGAAGCCCAAAAATTATTGAAAAACATCGATAGATAGCATTTCTCTTTATTTTAAAAAGAATTCTCAACCCGGCATTTTGCCGGGTTTTTTTATGGCAAAAAACTTCTTTTCATTTAATTGAAGGAAAAAGAAAAAAACAAAATACATCTGTTTTAATCACAAAATTTTTGCACTAGGCAATCGGAAAATATGATTTAAAAAGAGAGCGGGGCAACCGACAAATATAAGTAGAAAAAATATGTCAAAAAAATAAAAAAAAGATGAAAAAAAATTTAAAAAAGGAAAAAACTCCCCGACTCATATATTAGGACGATAAAAAACGGAAAAATAACTTTCCGGGACGAAGGTCAAATTTAAACTAAGGAGGTTTAACAATGGGTGCTGACTTAACCCGTATCGCTGCCAACATACCGGCCATGCGAAACATCTCCATCCTCTCGAAGGTTAGCAATGATATTGCTAATCATCAATTGAGGTTGGCGACCGGTAAACGTATCAATTCACCGGCGGAAGATCCGGCTGGCTACATGTTGGCCCGCGGTCTTGAAGCCCGTAAACGTGGGTTGGCCGTTGCATTGGATAACGTATCCAACGCACAAAACATTTTGGATGTCGCCGAAGGCGCCTATTCCAACATTATGGACATGCTGCAAACGTTGAAAGAAAAAGCGACGCAGGCAGCCGATGGTAGTTTGAATTCCACTCAACGCGATGCCATCAATGGCCAAGCGGATGCATTGATTGCGGAAATCGACGACATCGTTAACAACACCACATTTAACGACACCAAGCTGATCGATGGTAACTATTCCACCTACTTCCAGACCGGTGAAGAAGGCACGGAACAGTTGGCTGTTTCTTTGGGTGCTGCCGATAGTGCCTCGTTGGGCATCAACGCTATCGACCTGTCCACCGCCAATGGCGCCAGTACGGCTATTACCACCATTAGCAGCGCGATCGACACCCTGGCCGGTCACATGAAAGATTTGGGTGAGTACAAGATCCGTCTGCAGTCGAAGGAGTCGAACTTAACCAATGCAATCACCAACACGGAGTCGGTACGCAGTACCATTGAGGATGCCGATTTTGCCAAAGAGCAAATGGAAGTGATGAAACTGCAAATCCTGCAGCAAACGTCACTCTCCTCCTTAACTCAGGCCAATTCGGCTCCGCAGTTAGTACTGTCGATGTTCCGTTAATCGATAGGACGGTTGTAAAAGCAAGGTGGAGATGCAATATTCTCCACCTTTTCACTGTTTAAAATTAGGAGTAAAAAGCCATGCTGACATACCAATACAAGCCGAAAACGAGAGCCAGAGCTCAAAATCCCTATTTAACTCAAAAAATCATGTCTGCCAGTCCGGAAGAATTAATTGCCTATATTTATGAGGTAGGCTCAACAGCATGCGCTCAAAAAGACCCGGTTAAGGCCCGTATGGCCGTGACCAATTTGATAAAAGCCCTGAACTTTGAATACAAGGAAATTGCTGATACATTCTTTACCGTTTATCGGTATCTTAACCATTTGATTAATGAAAAACGTTTTACTGAAGCTAAGACGATTTTTGACGATTTAAAGAATACATGGGCAAAAGCTTTTCATTTACCCTAAGCAGGAGGAATAAGCCATGGATTTCGGTTCCATCGGTGGTACAAATTCCATTCAATATTTAGTGGATCAATACATGGCGATCGAATCGCGCCCGCGTGACAAATTGATTCAGCAAAAAAATGATCTGAACAAGAAAAAAAGTGTCTTCAGCGAGCTCGATTCAAAACTTTCTGCGTTAAAAACCAAACTGGAATATTTGAATGATATCATTGCTTTGCCCTTTCAGGCCAAAAAGGCGGAATCTACCGATGATTCCAAGGTCTCCGTTCAAGTGCAAAATTCTGCTTCCAAAGGCAACCACACCTTAACGGTTTCGCAATTGGCCAAATCGGATACCCGGGTATCTAACCAGTTTTCGAACACCGGTACCGATTTCAGCAGTTTTACGACCGATCAAACGTTCACCATTCAGGTAGCCCATCCTACGGATGACGATCCGAACAATCGAGTGGATATTTCCGTTACAATCTCTGCCGACACGTTTAGTAAGAATAACGGTGAAGTTTTACAAGATATTGCTCAGGCTATTAATGATGCTATGGCCGAAGCGGTGGCCAATGAGACCATTACAAGCGATGAGGTGGCTCAGGCCTCTATTGTTACCGAACAAAACGGTGTTTCTCGCCTGGTACTTACCAGCGAACAAACCGGTTACACCTACCGCCTGAGCTTTGGAAGCAGCAGTTTGCTCGATACGTTGAACATAAACAATAATGCTCAAACAAGTGGAACAACCGGAGGCTACGTTTACAATGTCGGAACTTCACCGACAGACTCCGAGCTGAATGCCCGTTTCACTCTGGACGGCCTTTCCATGTATCGCGATTCTAATACGGTGGATGATGCCTACACGGGAATTACCTTTAAATTGCTCGATACATTTAGTGAACCGGTAACCGTTAACATCAATCCCGATGTTGATTCTGTTAAAAAAGATATTCAGGATTTCATCGATAAATACAACGATGTGGTTTCCTATTTAAAAGATAATGCGCGGATAAATTCGACAACTTACAAACACGGTCCTTTAAGCGACGACATTGTTTATTCCTCGATGATTGCTGATATTCGCGGGCTTGTTTCCGAAACCGTGGATACGGCCAGTTCGGATAATTATAAGTTGCTGTACAGTATCGGCATCGAGGCCGATCGCGATGGTAAACTTTCGATTAAAGATGAGGGTAAATTAACCGAAGCAATCGAGGCCAATCCTTCTTATGTGGCCGATCTGTTTACGACGGACGATGGCGTTGCCACTAAACTGATCGATTATCTCGATAAGTTTGTTAAAGTAGGCGGCACCATCGATGCCAGCAAAAAACAAATTGATTCGCAAATCCAAAGTTTGCAAGATCGTATTAGTTACATGAACGACGTGCTGGACAAAAAAGAAAAGCAATATTTCGAAGAGTTTACCAAAATGCAGAGAACAATTTTAGAATTGCAAAACCAGCAATCCTATTTTAGCCAATTTATGAATATGGGGACGACCTCTTATTGAAAGGGGGAAAACCATGGAAGAATTACGCGTTAACGGGCCGTTAGAAGTGACCAAGTTAACGGCAATGGAACAATCGAAAATTGTGGACTCGCACGATGAAAAGGCAAATTACCAACGTATGGCTCAGGCGCAAGAGGCCTCAAAAAAGAATGGAAGCGGCGAGTCGAAGGAAGTAAAAGTAGATAAACTGGTAGAATTGGCTAATCGCTACATCGATCGATTTACAACCAAAATCAGTTTTAATTATGATCCGGAACTGAAAATTCCTATGATATATGTAACGGAAAAAGACACCGGTCGGGTAATTCGCCAAATTCCACCGGAACAAATGGTAGATCTGATGAAAAAAATGGAAGAAATCGCCGGAATTATTTATAATAGGAGGGCTTGATGCTGCATATTAACCCTGTACCGGAGGCACAAAATTTGGCAAGCATTCTGAGCAATGAACTCGATTCGTTTAAGGCTGTTTTGCAGTTTTCGGAAAAGTTGGTGGAACAGATTGAAACATTACCTATTTCGGCGCTTTCGCAAATGGTAGAGTACCGAAAAAAATGGATCGAAGAAATCCAAAAGATGGAAGAACTTCGTCGGGAGTTTAAAGACAAACCGGTGGATGAAGAAAGTCAGAAAATTATTCAAGACATTTCGGGAATTGCACAGCAATTAGTCACGATTGATGCGCAAATTTTTAAGCATTTAAAAGAAAGAAAGCTTAAATTTATTAAAGAACATGCCGATTTAATTGCGGCGAGAAGACAAAATAACAGAAAGCATAATGGTACTTCGAGAATTATGGACATTTTACAGGAATAAAAAGCCATGATTGACAAAATTATGCAATTAGGCGGTTTGGCCGGTGATGATAAAAAGTCGAACCGTATCGAAAAAAAGATTGTGGGCAAAAAAGTGACCCACAAAAAGGCGGAATTAAGCGGACAGACGAATAAGACATCGTCTCAGGAAAAAACAGTTCAGATCGACATTTCTTCTTCTGCCAAAGAATTGCTGAGCTTACGTGCCGAAGCCGAACGATATTTGAAACACGTGGAATTACAGGAAGGAATTTCTTCGGAAGAGGTAAAAGAGCTAAAAGAAAAAATTGCACAAAATTATTATTTGAAGGAAGAAATTATCGATAAGATCGTCGATAAATTATTAGATTTGCCTGGTCTTACTAAAAAATAGAATCCACTCCTTTTTCCGATTTTTCTCATCAAACCACACCCTCCTTTCGGTAGGGCATTTCTGCTTATTTGGGCCTACGTGGAAAAAAATCCAGTAAATCGAAAAAAAAATTTAAAAAACCACCGCACCCCACGACTAATGTAGTAGAGTAAATAGCCCCGAAAAACTCATTCGGGAATTTTAATCAAAAACAAAATAAGTTTTGGAGGTTACGATGGGTCTCATTGAAAATATTCTCGGGCTACCGTCTGAGATAAACCGACCCGGAAAGACCGGACAGGCCAAAAAGGGAGAAGGCAAATCTGCCGCAAAAACCTCCGCAGGTAATTCGGATAAGGTAGTTAAAACCGAAATATCGGAGAAAGCTCGGGAATTACTCTCTTTAAATAAAGAAGCGGCATCGATGGTGGACAAAGTTGCCCAGGCCGAAACCCTCTCCAGTTCGGAGATTAGTGAAATCAAAGAGAAGATTAGTTCGCAATATTATTTTGATTCTGCGGTTATCGACAAAATTGTTGATCGGTTGTTACGTTCTGTAAAGGTTCAATATCTTAAATAAGGAAATTTTGCATGGATGCACGGGTGCATTCTTCCGATTTGTTGACAACATCGGAATTGGAATTAGAAAATGCCGAACGCCCTCTATTCAAATTTGAGAAGATATTCAATTTGTTCCCGGATGGCGTTCTGGTTGTTTCGGAAGATACGTCGAAAATTTTATATGCAAATCAATATTTTCTCTCCCTCATTAATATGACCTACGAAGAATTATCAAAACGAAAATTCATGGATATTTTAGTGATAAATGATGTTTCAGAATTTCTGGAACATTTTTCTTTTGCCATACAGGAGGGAGAAGCCAGTGTCTTTGAGTTACTGCTCAATGTAAAAAATAGGCCGGCCTTACCGGTTAAATTAACGGTAGTCCCGGCGGTTCTGGATCGAACAAAATTGATCATTTGCTATTTTTCCGATCAAACCGAATACAAACGACTGGAAGTAGAACGGAACATGCTGTCTCACGCCCTTAAACAGGTTAACGAAGGGTTGGGGGTGTTTGATCTGGACGGCAAAATTTTATTTGTTAACGAAGCTCTGCTGGAGACATTTGGCTATGAACGTTCCGAGCTTTTGGGAAATTCTATCGATAAATTATTAAACACACCCGAAGGTAATGATTTTCAATTGCACATTTTGCCTGCTTCATTACGTGGAGGCTGGAACGGTGAATTGCAGGTTAAACGTAAAGATGGCAAAGAAATTACCATCTTTCTTTCGACCTCCATCGTAAAAGATAAAGACGGACAACCTGTGGTGATTGTTGGAGTTATCAGCGATATTACCTTACGTAAACAATTGGAAGAGCAATTACGGCATTCTCAAAAAATGGAAGCCATCGGCCAATTGGCCGGGGGCATTGCTCATGATTTTAATAATTTATTGACAGTAATCGAAGGTTACATCGATTTGCTGCAGAATGTAATGACGAGTGAGGGCAAGGAACGTGCCTTTGTTACGCAAATTAAAAAGGCAACCGACCGGGCAGTTTCTCTAACTCGGCAGTTGCTAACTTTTAGCCGACGGCAAATTGTACAGCCCAAGGTACTGGATATTAACCAAAGCATTAAGGATTTAAGCATCATGCTGCAAAGGCTGATCGGCGAAAATATCGAATTAATCACCGATCTGGATCCGAATGTTGGGCAGGTTAAAGCCGATCCGCATCAAATTGAACAGGTGATCATGAATTTGATCGTGAATGCGCGGGATGCCATGCCGGATGGTGGAAAATTAATAATCGAAACAAAACAGGTGTATCTCGATTCCAGTTATAATCGTTTACACCCCGATGTTAAGGCCGGGGAATACGTGCAACTGGCTATTTCGGATACCGGGGTGGGAATGAGTGCCGAAGTGCGGGAGCGGATTTTTGAACCGTTTTTTACTACCAAAGAAAAAGGCAAAGGCACGGGCTTGGGATTGGCGACAGTTTATGGCATTGTAAAACAAAGCAACGGGCACATTTACGTATACAGCGAAGTAGGCAAGGGGACGACGTTTAAAATATATTTCCCTTCGGTGCGTGGTGTAAAACGGTCAGAAAAAACCGAAGATACCAAACGCAAGGTACGCGGACACGGACAAAAAATTTTAGTGGTAGAAGACGAATATTTGGTACGGGAATTAATTCTGGACACACTGAAAAATTTAGGATATCAGGTTTTGGAAGCCAGCAATGGTGATCAGGCACTTAAATTATTTCACGAATACAAAAAAGAAATCGATCTGGTGCTGACCGATCTGATTATGCCCGGAATGAACGGGAAAAAATTAATCGACCTGATTTTGCAAGAAGCACCCAACATTCAAGTTTTGTACATGTCCGGGTATGACGATAATGCCATCAGCCGTCACGGCTTGTTAAATGAAGGAATTAATTATTTGCAAAAACCTTTTTCGCCCAAAAAATTGGCGGAAAAGCTGCAAGAAGTATTCGAACAATAATCAAATATTTCAGTCTTAAGGCCGATCCAAAATTTCTCTTACCTTACGCGCCAGTTGTTGTCCCAAAAAGGGTTTTAGAATGTATTCGCTTTCGTTGTCTAATTTGGGACTAAAGGCACTCATCAACAAAAACTTCAGGGATGGCTTGATTTGTTGGCAAAGCATGCGCAGCTCAATGCCGTCCATATCGGGCATAACCACATCTGAAATCACCAGATCGATAATTTCATGGTATTTTTCGACGATTTCCAAAGCCTGAATGCCATTCCCGGCGATGAGAACTTTGTATCCGTAAGATTCCAGCGTTTCTTTCGATGTGGTTAAAATATCGATTTGATCGTCCACCAATAAAATGGTTTCATGGCCGCCACGGACTTCATCTTTACTTTCATGAGACATGCCGTGATGCTCTTCCTGGTGGACAACCGCAGGAAAGTACAGACGGAAAGTAGTCCCTTCGCCTAATTGACTGCTAAATTGAATGTACCCATCGTGTTGTTGTACCAGGCCATATACCGTGGCCAGCCCCAATCCCGTACCCTGGCCGAGCTCTTTGGTCGTAAAAAAAGGCTCAAAGATATGCTGTTGCACATCGCGAGACATCCCAATGCCCGAATCGGCAACTACAAATTGTACGTATTCTCCGGGTGGAATATCCTTTTCCTGCGTTTGAATGGTTACGTTGCCTGTTTCGATGGTTAGTTCGCCTCCGTCGGGCATGGCATCCCGGGCATTAATACACAGATTGGTGATAATTTGGTCCATGGCACTGGCATCGGCTCGGATTAAATGTAAATCGTCCGCCAGACGAATAATAAGATGAATATCTTCGCCGAGATAGCGCTGCAAAAGTTTTTTGTTGCTTAAAACCACCTGATTTAAATTTAATAGATGCTTCGATATTTTTTGTTGGCGGCTGAACATCAACAGTTTACTTACCAGGTTAGCCGCACTTTCCGATTTGTTAATAATAAGTTTAATATTTTCCCGTGCCGGATGGTTTTCGTCGATTTTTCGCAGTGCTAATTCGCTAAGCCCGATAATTCCGGCCAGCACATTGTTAAAGTCATGTGCGATGCCTCCGGCCAATTGGCCGATGGCCTCCAGTTTTTCGACACGCCGTAAGCGCGCTTCCAGCTGTTTGCGCTCGGAAATATCGGTAATAAGGGCCATGAAAAAGGGGCCTTCGAACATTTCTACCTGTGAAAGCCGGATTTCGAAAGGAAATTCACTACCGTCTTTGCGCATGCCGGTTAATTCATGTGTACCCGCGGGGAGATGGTCCGAAAAATGCCGGAAATTGATTTGACTGAGCAACTGATTTTTGTTGCGCATGGAAAAAGGAACGAGGAATTCCGCAGGTTGTCCCACCAGCTCTTCTCGCGAGTATCCGAATAAACGTTCGGTCTGGGAATTGACCAACGTAATGCGTCCGTGCATGTTAATCAGCACGATGGCCTGCGAAGCCGATTCCAGCAAAATCCGAAATTTCGATTCGCTTTTCTGCAGATCAATTTCGTAACGCTTGCGTTCGGTAATATCGCGGATAAGGCAAAGTATTTGTCCTTTGGAACTGGAAACCAGTCGTGCCTCAAAATCTCTAAGTTTCCCTTCGGCCTCCATTTGGTATTCAAAAGTGTGGATTTCGGGATTTCTATTGGCTATAAGGAGCATGTTTTGGAAGCGTTGGGCCAAATGCAAAGGGAAAATATCGTAAATCGATTGCCCGCGAAAGTCATCTTTCTTTTTGCGGGAATGGCTGATCGATTTGGACTCCAGGCAGACGCCTTCTCTGGAAAAGAGAAAAAGTTGATCGGGAATGGCATTAATGACGGCCCTGAGTTTTTGTTCGCTGGAACGCAGCTCGTTTTCGGCTTTTTTAAGAGGTGTAATGTCACTAAGTGTTGTGAAAACTTCGTGGACTTCTCCGTTCTTTAAATAGGGCACGGCATCCATGATAAACCAGATGTCGGTTCGTTTGTCAGGTTTTACATGGAGAATACGATTCAGGATGGGCTCTTTGCTGACAAGCGCCTGTAAGGGAGGAAGCTCTTCCCAGGCAAGCGCGTGTCCCTCCTCATCGAAAAAACGGTATGTTTTAAAATAAGAAAAATCCAATTGGGATTTCGGACGATCTATTTTTAAAAGTTTTAAGGCAGCGTCGTTTATGGATGTGATTTTTCGCTTTGCATTTAAGTAAAATACTCCCTGTGCCATGTTTTCGAAAAGCATGCGATAGCGTTGTTCCGATTCACGCAGCTTCTTTTCGGTGCGCTTTCTGGCAGAGATATCATTGATCATAATGTAACACGCGGGGCGTTCGTTGTAATAAAGTTGATGAGAGAGTATTTCCACAAAAACAGGACGCCCGTCACGGGTATGCGTAAGTACCTCTTTGGTCGTTTGTACGATTAAATTTTCGTCGTTGTGCACCGATGCTTTGGGTATTTGTTGAGGATCGTCAAACAAAATTTCGATGGTCGATTGGACCATCTCTTCTCGGGAATAACCGTACAACACAGAAGCCGCATAATTGGCAGCCAAAATTCGGTGAGTCTCGGAATCGTAAATAATCATGGGCATGGGATTATTCTCGAACATCAGCCGGAAGGTCTGTTCACTTTTTTGTAACGATCGGGTGCGCAGTTCCACTTGCTTTTCAAGATGCTTCCTGTAGCGTAAATTTTCTTCGTACAGGGCTTCTTTTTCTTCGGTTAATTTCTTGAGCTCCACCGCCTTACGTACGGCGTGTTTAAACCCCTCTTCCGAGATGGGTTTAATTAAATAATCGAAGGCCGAAGCACGAATGGCCTGTGTGGCTGTTTGAAGGTTGGGATCTCCCGTGATGATAATTGTTTTGGTAGAGGGGGAAAGGTGTTGAATTTCTTCCAACAATTCCAAACCGTTTTTCCCGGGCAAGATTAAATCGGTAACAATCACATCAAAAGCCTGGGTTGAAAGCATCTGGATGGCTTCTTCGGCACTGGATGCGACGTGTACGGAGTAAGGCTCTTTCTCAAGGTAGCTTTTTAGGGCAAAACGGACGGTTTTGTTATCATCAACAATCAGGATTGTTGCCATGTGTCCCTTGGCATTTCTATTAAACAAGAATTCCCTTAAATATTTTGAAAACAAATATCTTAAATCGACCAAAGACGTCTTTTCTTTAACAATAATTTTGAATTTTAAGCCCTTCATTTTGATTATTCAAATTTGTTATTTGGGGAACGAAAAGCAAATACCCGCATGTCAAAACCGTCCAATGGTAAACCGTAAATTAATAAACAGTGTAAATTAATGTGTTACGTTTGTTTTTAAAAAGCCCGTATCGAACGGTTAGGCCGTGTTGAAAAAATGATAAGCTTGAGATACATGAAATTATCTCTTTTTTAGGAAATCAGAGACATTTTTTAGGTGGTCAATTTCAAACAATCTGGAAAATGAATTTAAAATAAATGCTTTTTAAACGACAGTTAGAATAGAGAGATGGGGAGATCCTGGATGAAAGAAAAGATACTTATCATAGATAATGATGACGCTGCTATTCAGACCATCGGGCAATTAGCCCGCGTATTTAACATTGAGACGATGGTGATGCACAACTGGGGTAAAGCGTTAAATTTGCTGGAACACGAGAGAATTATAGCGGTGTTTGTGAATGTAGAACTGGAAATGATTAACCTACAAATGTTGATTAAAAAGTTCTTTCAAACCGAAGGTGAGCAGGGGAGCAAAATACCGGTCTATTTTTTGTATTCCCGGCTTTTCGGTAAAAATTATCAGCGTGCCCGGCATTTACCGCATGCCGGAGAATTAAAGAAGCCGATCGATGTTCGCACGTTTATTGATGTGCTAAACAAATTGGTAAAATTAGAAGACAAGATTGATTATAAAGAAAGAGAATACAGGGATAAAATGAAGAAATTTACGGAATATGAAAAAGAGCTGGGGGGCTTTTTACAAAAACTACGAGCAATAATGGAATAAGGTTATGATACCAGAAAGACAATTTAAATTACCACGCGGTGTTTTGAAATTTATTCCATTACTTGACGGGAAACTTATTATTGCGCAAAAGGTCGAAGGTACGATTAAACCGGTGGAGATTCTGACGGCTTTGCGCAAGATGGGGATTAGCTATGGGATTTTAAGCGATTCCATTCCGTTAATCCAGCGGGATGATATCACCGAAATTCCCGTTGCATGTGCCTATTTTGAAGAGGAACCTCCCGAATTCAATCTTGTAGTGCAACCCGGGCTTAGTGACAAACTTGTGCCTCAGGTTTTGCAGGGTGAACCTATCGAATTGTTAAAAGATCGATTACACGTTTCACCCGGAGAGCCTGTCTTAAAGGCACGAAAAAGCTTTCGTGTTGTTTTACGCTTCCCCGATGGCCGGATCGAAGAATATCAGGATATTCACCATCGTTACAATTTGCAAGTGTTCTCCGGAGCGAATGTGGCAATTCGGGACGATCAAATCGTTGCACAAATCGATGGTAGTGCTTTTGTTTCGAAGTGGGGCAAAGTTTACGTTTTCCCCATTTTGACCGTACGTGGCCTGGGCGAAATTCACGGAAAGGTGGACGACCAATTTGCCGTGCACGTTCTCGAGGATATTCATTCGTATTCCAATTTGGAGATTCCGTCTAACTTATTTGTGACCGGTATGATTCATTCTTCGTTTATCAAAGCGCTGGGGTATGTGCAGGCACAGGAAGGGATTGATAATTCAAAGAAAATTGAGAACAGTCGGATAATTGCCGGGAAATCGGTGATTACGCCTCATGTTAAAAGATATCGCATTATTGCCGGCGAAGATGTCTGGATTAACGAAAGCATTCAGCAATCGATTATTATTAGTCATCGCAAAGTAGTGGCCCGGCTGATTGATGAGTCGGAAATTCGGGTACGTAGTTGTTTGTATGCCGACGAAGTACGGAATGGCAGTCAGATCTATTTAGGCCCGTCCTTTCTTAGAGACGAAGGTTACAAACGCCGCCTGGTTGCCAATCAAAATGACGAACGGAAACTAAACGAACAGGAATATGTCATCGAAAATTTGCGTGACAAGGGAGAAAAAGAGAAGCGCACCCTCATTAATTATTTCAGCCGCTTGAAAGAATCGGGCAGAGATAAAATTGTCATCGACAGCACGATGGAACGGGTGTTTAAGTCTTTGCAAGAAACCCATGATAATTTACAAAAACAGGTCAAAGAATACGAAGCGCGATTGCAAACATTCTTGAACAATAAAATTCTCCTTGCTTATTACGTCCGTGAAAATCGTGCGAGACATCGGCCCTTTATTCGGGTTTACGGAAAAATTGAAAAAGGGGTGACCATTGTCACGGCCAACCAGAATACAAAATTGTCTCAATCACTGGATAATGTAACCATTTATGCCGATCCGTTCACGGGGAAAATGGAAGTGGTAAATCACAAACCTTCATCGGAATCGGTCGATTTTTTTCAAACGATTTGACGGGGTGTGACATGGAACTGAGCCACGAAGAAAAAGAGATATTGCGTGATTTTATTGCCGAAGCTCTTGAAGGTCTGGAAAAAGCCGAAGAACGGCTTTTACAGTGGGAAGAACAAGTTGCCGCCAAGCAGCCCGTGCAAACAGAGCAGATAGATGCTTTGTTCCGAATTTTTCATTCCATTAAGGGCAGTGCCGGTTTTATCGGTTTGCAAACGATTAACGGCCTAACGCACCAGGCAGAATCGTTGCTCGATCGTTTGCGCAAAAATAAGATGGCCCTGGAGCATTCCCATATCGATCTTTTGTTGCAAGTTTGCGACGGACTGCGCCTGTTGTTGGCTCATGTGGGGCAACACAATTCGGAACAGGGCTCAGGGGTCGATTTTACCGAGCTGAACCAAAAGCTACAATCCTTCGCTCAAGAAACAGAAGCTCCCCAGCCAGCCAATGGTGAAAGCCACAACTTTACAGAGACTACCGATTCATCCGATGCCTCCTTCAAGTTTAGTAATGAAATGCTCATTACCGAAGAAATGAAGAAAGAATTTGCCGAGGAAAGTAGTGAATTATTGGACAAACTGGAGCAAGATTTGATGGCATTGGAAAAAAGACCTACGGAAGCGAATCTCTTGAATAGTGTGTTTCGTGGCATGCATAGTATTAAAGGCAATGCGGGATTTCTTGGCTTCAAAGATATTTCGGACGTTACTCATCAGGTTGAAACAGTTTTCGATTTGGCACGTGAGGGAAAATTTACCCTTACTTCCAAACAAATATCACTTGTGTTGCAAATACTCGATTTTATTCGCAGCGCCCTGCAGGCCCTAAAACAAGACAAGCCACCGGTGATTCCTGGAAAGCACGCTCTTATGGATTTGTTGCGCGATATGTTTGGCAAGGTACCGGTGCAAAAGGGTAATTCAAAGAAAAACAAAAAAATACCGGAGACGGCCAGAAAAACAAAAGAGGAGAAAACGGAGGAAATACCTCAACGTCCTCCGGAGTTAACTCGGCAAAATTTAAGCGATGTAATTCGCGTGGATGTGGCTAAGGTAAATCATTTGATGAATCTGGTCGGCGAAATTGTAATCGCTCAATCTATGGTCGTAAATCATCCGGCTTTAGAATTGGAGGAGGTTGATAGTTTGAACAAAGCATTGGATTATTTACAGAAAAATGTGCGTGAATTGCAAGAGTTGGCAACATCGATGCGCATGATTCCCCTTTCGGGGCTATTCGGAAAGATGCGACGATTGGTTCGGGATATTTCGACCCGACATGGTAAAAAAGTAGAATTGGTCATCCGGGGTGGTGAAACGGAGGTGGATCGTTCTATTATTGAACATGTATCCGATCCTTTGGTGCACATTCTGAGAAATGCCATTGATCACGGAATTGAGATGGCGGATGCCCGCATAAAGGCCGGCAAACCGGAATACGGCACCATTTTGTTGGAGGCTCAACGCGTTGGCGGTGAAATTTGGATTACCGTGCAGGATGACGGGCAGGGATTAAACAAAGAAAAAATTATCAAAAGAGCCAAAGAAAAAGGTTTCTGGAATTCCGGTATTGATCCCGAAAATGACGAAGATGTTTACCGTCTTATTTTTAAACCCGGATTTTCCACGGCAGAAAAAGTAACCAGCCTTTCCGGGCGTGGTGTGGGAATGGACGTTGTGCAGAAAAACATCGAAAAAATTCGTGGACGAATCGAACTTAAATCCAAAGAAGGCTCCGGGACTACTTTTACCCTTAAAATTCCGTTAACAACCGCTATTATCGATGGAATGCTATTGCGCGTGGCCAATGGGCTGTTTGCCGTACCGGTCTCGGACATTAAAGAATCGATTCGGGTAGTCGGGGACGATTTTGTAGAGTTAATTGACGGGCAGGAAGTAGTCAAAGTCCGTGATGAAATCGTCCCGATTATTCGTCTGGAACGGGTACTTTCCGATCATGAGCAAGCACCCCGGGCTCCCTCATCTCGAATCGTGGTTGTCAGCGAAATTGCGGGACAAAAAATCGGCTTTTTGGTGGATGACTTACTTGGCCAACAACAGTTGGTGATTAAACCGTTGCCTGGCTACCTGGGAAAACTGGAAGGCATTTCCGGTTGCGCTATTTTGGGCAATGGAGAAATTTGCATGATTCTGGACATGGGCGCAATGGCCCAAATGGGACAAATGGTTTCAACTGCATAGGGGCGGAAAAATGGAAGATGCCTTGGTTGTGGATGAAATGGTGGATGAACAAAAAAATAAATTCATTACTTTTCGCCTGGGCGAACAGGCCTATGCCTTTGAGATTAGATTTGTGGGTGAAATTATCGGTATCCAGAAAATTACGCCTATCCCGGATGTGCCTGACTATGTGAAGGGAGTATTCAATTTGCGTGGCCGGGTAATTCCGGCCGTGGATGTACGAGTACGTCTCAGGCTAAGCGAACGTCCTTATGACGATCGTACGTGCATTATTGTTACCCGGGTGCGCAACCAAATGGTAGGATTAATTGTGGATACGGTGGACGAAGTAATGCAAATACTTCCGGAAGAAATTGAACCGCCTCCTTCGCTCAAAAAAGGGCAGAAAACACAATACATGCAGGGATTGGCCAAAAAATCGCAAGAAGTGATTATCCTGTTAAATGTAGAAATGTTCCTTTTCGGGGCACAAGAAAAACAAAACAATTAGGAGAGCCAAAATGAAACTAAGGAGACGCTTCCTTTGGATAAGTAGTCTCATTTTTTTGGTAGTTCAGGGCCTAATGGGACAAGGGGTAACCTGGCAGCAATATTTTTACGTGGTAAATAAAATTTTTCCCGACAGTAAGGAAATAAATGTCCTTTTGCCCCAAGAAGAAGAAAGTGCACAAAAACATGCAATCGCGCGCGCGGCCACTTTATTTAAAATGAAAGTTAAAATTTTTTTGGCCAGCGATGCACGCAGCATCGGAAGCAATTTTAAACTGATCCCCGAAAACAGCGTCGTTATTATTTACAACGCACCACTTGTTAATGAAAAAAATACCATGCTCTACATTCTGACGCAGGCCAAAGAAAAAAAATTGGCACTCATAACGGCCAACCGGGAATACAGTGATGCCGGTGCTCTGGTTGGACTGTTACGTGATGAAACCGGGCATTTACGTGTTTATGTAAATTTAAAATATTCTCCCGGCCTGGCTGCCAAGTTTACACCGGAGTTCAACCAGAAAATCGGTGTGGCGCAGGTATTGCAATAAAATAAAATTTGGAGAGGGGACAAACATGTGGTTCTCGAAGCTGTCCATTCGGAATAAATTGTTAACCGTATTGATTGGGGGATTTGTCATTCTGATAACCCTGGGCGTTATTGGTATTCACATGGTCATCTCTTCGGCATTAAACGATGAGCAAAAGTCGTCTTTAACCATCATCGGAGATCTGGCGGCGGAAGCCGTACGAATGGGAGTGGAATTTGGAGACAGCGAGATGGTGGCCAAGGCGATGGAATCGTTTACGAAAGGCGACCAGATCTCATTAATCGAAGTAACCGATGCCACAGGGAAACAATTCTTTTATTACCGCAATCCCAGGTTTCCGCAAGCAAATTTTCCTGCTCTGGACGGATTTAAAAAGTTGGAGAACGAAGTTTTGGTAGGCTTGCCTATTTTAGCAGACAACAAAAAAATAGGCCATGTGTTACTTGGGTTTCCTTTGGAAAAAACAAACCTTGTACTCAGTAAGGCTACCCGTATGTTGCTGGTGATGTCTGCCCTTGGACTCATTGCGATTGTTCTTTTTATTATTTACGTTTCGGGATTTTTTACCAAAACGCTCCGATATTTGCAAAAAATGGCAGTGGAACTCTCCAAAGGAAAGGTAAACTTCCACAATCCGTACAAATATGAAGATGAATTGGGTGACTTGATTAAATCTTTTCAGGTGATGGCCCGCTCGGTTTCCGAAAAGGCGCAAATGGCACGGCATTTGGCCGCGGGCGAACTGAACGCCGAGATCGAATTGCTTTCCGATGAGGACGTTCTGGGGCAGGCCCTGGTAGAAGTACAAAAAAGCCTGCAAACCATCGTTTCGGAACTGGAAACGTTAGTGGACAAACACAAAAACGGAGAAGTGGATGCCCGGGCCGATGTGCACAATTTACAGGGCGCCTACCGCGAAGTAATCACTAATTTGAACGAAGCGCTGGACGTCATTGTTAATCCGTTAAAGCAAACCATCGAAATTTTGAACGAGTACGCCAGCGGTAATCTGGAAAATCAATTGGAACCGTTGCCTGGCCAGTTGATGCAATTAACAGATGCCTTGAATACCATCCGGACGAATTTACAAGCGTTGGTGGAAGAAAGCATTCAGTTAACCGAGCAAGCCAAGGCCGGTAATTTAAACTATCGCGGCGATGTGGAAAAATTCGAAGGTGGCTATCGCGCCATTTTACAGGGCTTTAACGAGGCGATGGATGCCATTATTCGGCCTCTTAACGAAAGTGCTCGGGTGATTGCTGCTATTTCTCGCGGCGAAGTACCTCCACCCATTCAGAGTGAATTTAAAGGTGATTTTAACACTTTAAAAGACAACATCAACCGGAGCATCGAAGCCATTAATCTATTGGTTCACGATACCAATGCCTTAATCGAGGGCGCCCTGGAAGGCCGGTTAAGTCTGCGTGTGGACGACAGCAAACATCAGGGGGACTTCCGTAAAATTGTGCGGGGTATTAATGAAAGTCTGGATGCGTTAACCTTTCCGATGAACGAAATATTGGAAGCATTGGAAAAAATTTCGACGGGCGATTTGACAGCCAAAATAAACAGCGAACACAAGGGCGACCACGGCCGAATGAAAGACGCATTAAACAAAACGCTGGATGCATTGAACAATACTTTGGCCAGTATTGCCGCTTCGGTAGAACAAATTCGCAATGGCGCTCAACAGGTGGCCGATTCCAGCCAGTCGGTTTCGCAAGGCGCCTCGGAACAAGCCAGTGCGTTGGAAGAAACAACCGCCTCCATCGAAGAGATTGCCCAGCAGGCCAAACACAATTCCGAACACGCCCAACATGCCAAGCAAATTTCATCCACGGCACGCGAAGCGGCCGATGAAGGTACGGCCCTGATGCAGCAAATGTTGGAAGCCATGCAGGCCATTAATGATTCGTCAAATCAAATTTCCAAGATCATTAAGGTGATCGACGAGATTGCTTTCCAGACCAATCTGCTTTCTTTAAATGCTGCGGTAGAGGCCGCGCGAGCCGGTGTGCATGGTAAAGGGTTTGCCGTGGTTGCCGAAGAAGTCCGCAATCTGGCACAACGCAGCGCCAAAGCCGCCAAAGAAACCGAACAACTTATCGAAGGCTCGGTAGAAAAGATACGCCGGGGTACCGAGTTGGCCGACAGGACGGCACAATCACTGGAATCGATTGTGCAAAGCATGATTAAATCCAATGACTTGATTGATGAAATCGCCAGCGCCTCTGCGGAGCAGGTGCAGGGCATCGAGCAAATCAGCGAATCGCTGCGTCAGGTCGATCAGGTAACCCAGGCCAATGCGGCCAGCGCCGAGCAAAGCGCATCGGCGGCAGAAGAATTGTCGAGCCAGGCAAGTAATTTACAGCGGTTGGTGGCAAAATTTCGTCTGGAAAATTTTACGTTCGCCCCGGAAGCTCACGATGATGAGTACGGGTTTGCCTATGAGCGGGTAGCGCATCATCTGGCTACTCAATCGGTTCATGGGAACGGGCACAATGGCAATGGAAAAGACAACCCGTTTAAGGAAGAAAACGATCGGGACTTTGGTGATTTTTAAGATGGAGCAGTGCCATGAATACCACCCCTGTTTTTACCGAACAGGATTTCAGACAAATTTACGATTTGGTATACCGGCGTTTTGGCATTTATCTGAGTTCGGAAAAACGATCTTTGGTGTTCAGCCGCTTGCTGCATTTGGTGCGTGTGCATGGCTTTAAAAGTTTTGCCGAATACATTCGATATGTGCAAAATGATTCTTCCGGTTTGGCGCTTATGGCTCTGGCCGATTACATTTCCACAAATCATACCTTCTTCAATCGAGAAGAGAGCCACTTCGAGTTTTTGCGGCGTTCGGCTATCCCGTTCTGGCTAAAAAAACTGAGGCAAAATCACTCGAAGGAAAAAATGCGTGTGTGGTCGGCGGGTTGCTCCAGCGGGGAAGAGGCCTACCAACTGGCCATGTTATTTCATGAAATGTTAGGAGGAATTTTTGCCCAGGAACAGGCAGCCATTTTAGCTACCGATCTTTCGCGCTCCATGTTAAGGAAGGCCGGGGAAGGAATTTACAGCGAAAGCAATGTAAAACGCTTGCCGGCAGAGATGATGCGAAAATATTTTGTCCGCTTACCCGATGGCCGATGGCAGGTAAAACCGTTTTTAAAGAGGATGATTTTGTTTCGACATCTGAATTTGATGGCTCCTGTCTATCCGTTTAAACGAAAATTCCACACAATATTATGTCGGAATGTGATGATTTATTTCGATGAAAAAACACGGGGGCAGGTGGTGGAAAAGTTTGCCCATTGCTTGGAAAGCGGCGGCTTTTTGCTATTGGGGCATGCCGAAGTGCTGCCCAACAAAAATGCGTATTTTGAGTATGTACAACCGTCAATTTACATGAGAAAATGACACGAAACGAACCAATCAAAGTGTTAGTGGTGGACGATTCGGCATTGGTACGCCAGGTTTTGAGCCGGGGAATAGAGGCGGATCCACAGTTGAGTGTAGTAGGTGCTGCCCCGGATGCAATAAAAGCCCGGCAGCTTATTTTGCAAACTAATCCTCAGGTTTTAACGCTGGATGTGGAAATGCCCTATTTGAACGGACTGCAATTTTTAAAGCAATTGATGAAGTTTTATCCCGTGCCGGTCATTATGGTAAGCGCTTTAACCGAGAAGAGCTCCCGCATGACTCTGGATGCCCTGGCGGCCGGCGCCGTGGATGTGGTTCTAAAACCCAAAGCCGATGTACGTGCCGGCCTGGTAAATATGATGGCCGATTTGCGGAGTAAAATAAAAGCGGCTGCGCATGCCCACCCTGCAGGAACCGTGCGGCTGCCATATCCGAAAACCGAACGAGTGCCAAACAGAAGCATTGCCCCTGTAAAGGGAGATGAGGGAGATGAGAAAATTATTGCCATTGGTGCTTCTACCGGGGGCATTCAAGCCATTCGCTGTTTGTTGCGCCATTTTCCTGCAAATGCTCCGGGTACCGTAATTGTGCAGCATTTACCTGCCGGATTCACCCGGCAATTTGCCGAGCAGCTAAATGCGTTGTTGCCTTTGTCCGTAAAAGAAGCGCAAACCGGTGATGTTGTGCGCCCCGGACATGTGTTTATCGCGCCCGGCGATTACCATGTGCAGGTAACGCGCATCGGTGGAAAGTACCGCCTGGTTTGCCGCAAAGGGGAGCGGGTTAATGGGTACCGTCCCAGTGTGGAAGTCCTTTTCCGCTCGGTTGCGCGCTATGCCGGCAAGCAGGCCGTCGGAATTTTGTTAACCGGCATGGGTAATGACGGCGCCGAAGCAATGGTACATTTGCGGCGAAACGGAGCGTTGACCATTGCCCAAGATAAAAAAACTTCGGTGGTTTGGGGCATGCCCAAAGAAGCCTATGTGCGGGGCGGTGCCAGCCACGTTTTGCCTTTGCAAGAAATTCCACAAAAAATTTTTAACGACCATTGGTCAAAGGAGAATGCATGGCCCAATTAATTGCCGGAGTGGGTGACATTGTGGTGAGCAATTGCCGCGAAGATTTACTTAAAACCTACGCTTTGGGTTCATGTGTGGCTCTAATTGTGTATGTGCCGAATTTGCCCGCTGCGGTTCTGGCACATGTTGCCCTGCCCAATTCCTCCGCAAATCGCAAACGGGCTCTCAAAAAGCCGGGCTACTTTGCCGATACGGCGGTTGCGGAATTAATTTCCATTTTGAAAACGCTGGGGGTAAAAAAGAAAAACCAGGTGCGGGTCAAATTAGTAGGCGGTGCCAATATTCTGGACACAAATAAAGGGTTTTACATTGGAAAACGCAATGTGTTGGCTATTAAGAGGCATTTGTGGAAATACCACCTTGGAGCCATCGCCGAAGATGTCGGAGCCCACACCTCGCGAACGGTTTCGGTACAGGTTCGGGACGGCAAAGTTCTGGTTGTGCACAATAAACAGTCAACCAAAATTTTGTAAGTCGGAATTCGGAACCAAACGTTTTGTTGCACAACAGGCAAACAAAAGGAGAAGGAAATGTATCGGGTGCTAATCGTTGATGATTCTTCTACGGCACGCGCTTTAATTAAGAAAAGTTTGGACGTATGTGGCTTGGTGGCTGCGCAATATCTGGAAGCACGCAATGGAAAGGAAGCCCTAGACATCTTAAAGAAAGAAACGGTAGACCTGGTTCTTACCGATGTGAACATGCCGGAGATGGATGGTTTTAATTTGCTACGGCGTATTAAAAGTTCACCGAAGTTGTTCGATGTGCCGGTTGTGGTTATCACCAGCCTGAAAAACCGTACGGCGGAACAAATTTTAAAAAAAGAGCAGGCAAGTGCGGTGCTGGGAAAACCTTTATCCATTCCCGAAGTTCATCGGATGTTAAAGAATCAATTACATTTAATCTAATTTCGGAAAGAGGAAGATGATGATTCTGGCACAAAAATACTTTATCGCCCTAAAGGAAGCTCTAAGCGAAGCGGCAGAGCGATTGATTTTCAGAGAACTGGAAAAGGTCGATCTGGTTTCGGGCAAAGACCATTTACACCCCGGCTATTATCGTGTTCATGTGGATGTAATTTATCCCCTGGGCGGCCGGCTTTCTCTCTTTTTCGATCAAGACGCCGGAAAGCAAATGGTTACGGAAATGGTAGGTGAGTGGATTGACGATAAGGAAAAGATCAAAGACGGGCTGTCCGAATTTGCAAATGCGGCCTGTGGGCGTTTCTTGGCCCGTTACGTGGAACCCCACCACCATTTTAAAATGGGATTGCCCCGTTGCGAACAAATGAACACGGCCGGGGGAAAAGAAACGAACGGAAAATTATGGGCATTTAAGTTCGATGATTTGCACATTTATGCGGCCTTTGAGGAAGATTTATCCCGTTAATACGGAATTTTTTTCTTGCCGGGAACTGCTCTAAATAAATTGTGCGATTTCTGAGCGGAGATAACTATAGGTTTATATTGTGGTTGTCTGAAATTTGCAAGGTGGCTTTCAGCAGTGAAAATTTTGGCACATTTGTTGAAATAGATGCTTTTGAGAAATCTGCGTTCGATTTTTAGCTGGGAGCATAAAGTATGATTACCAAAAAACGTATTTTATTTGTGGATGATTCGCCTACGATGCGCCGAATTATTGCCAATACTTTGAACAAAATTGGGATTGAACGTTATGATCAGGCAGAAAACGGATTGGATGCCCTCGAAAAATTACACGAAGAAAAATACGATTTGTTGCTGACCGATTGGAATATGCCGGAAATGAACGGCAAAGAATTGATTGAATTTATCCGTGGACAGGAGCATTTGAAAAATTTACCGATATTGATGATTACCACCCGGGGCATGGAAGAGGATGTTTTAACGGCAATCCGGGCCGGGGTTAACGGTTACATTGTCAAACCTTTTACTCCGGATGTTCTTAAAAAGAAAATGATCGAAATTTTGGGCATTTAGCGGGGGTGCACATGGAAGAAAGCGGGATTGAAGGAATAATAAAAAAATTGGACAATATTAAGGCAAACCTGGTACCCGGGGAGGACATGATTCCTATCATGGCCGATTTGTTAGCATTTATTCAAGACATTATTCCGTTGATGTTAGAGGTGAATACCTTTATGCAAGACGGACAAAATAAATTGCCCTCGGCCACGGAAAACCTGATACAAGTTTCCAAAACCACCGAAAGCGAAACAAATAAAATCATGGATCGTCTGGACAATATTACCCGCAATCTAATTGCCCTGAAAAAGCAGGTAGAAACAAATGTTGGTGCCGATACGCTGCTGGCCAAAATCGATGAAATGGATCAAGAAATTACCGAGATTTTTACCCATTTTCAGTTTCAGGATATTACCAATCAGCAATTGGAATATGTCAATCGTATTTTACAGGCTATTTACCAAAAATTTGTGGATTTGTTTCACAAATCGTTGAAAGTACGGGCCCGTAGCTTATTCGGGCAGGATGTTATCGAGGCGATTGAGCAAGAATTACAAGGTAAAAATCGTGCTCGGCATTCCCGGCAATTCGCCCTGGTTACTTCCGATTTTGTTCGACAAAACGGAATTTCTCAGGACCACATCGACAAATATTTTAAGACGCAGGAGAAACAATGAGCATGCAAAACACAATTTTTAGTAAGGATCAGGCTTCTGTTTTTACCCATCGTGCGGGTAAAACAACACCACGCAAAACGGTGATTAAACGCGAACAATTGGTGTTAGGAAAGCCTAAAAAAATTGAACATGCTTTGCAGGTCTCCGAAACCCAACATGACGGCAAAATTACGCCGCTTTTTAATAACGACGAATTAATCGGGATCATTTACGAATGCAGTTGTGGTAAAGTTGCACAAATTTTGTTCGATTTTGAAGAAGAAATGGAAAGCAAACAAACCGCTGCTACTGGATAAACGTAGGATGGCATTGTGCAGGACAAAAACATCACAGTAACAATCGATCCCTCGGGATTAAAGGCAACCGTTACCATTCCCGCTTCTGAGGAAAATTTTCCCACGCGCGAGGCGCTTATTGCCGCCTTAAAAGATGCCGGGTTACGCTATGGTGTGAGTCGTGAAGTATTCGAAGATATTTTAGCCAAAAAAGAACCGGTTTACAACCGCCTGATTGCCCAGGGAGTGGCTCCGTTAAAAGGGAAACCGGCCCGCCTTGTGTGGCATGTGCCCTTGCAACCCGACGATGCAGAAAAAGCCAAGCGGATCGATTTTAAACAAACGATGAGATTTATCCCGGTAAAAAAAGGCCAGGCGCTTATCAGTAAGGTTCCTGCGCAAAAAGGACGCGATGGTAAAACCGTTACCGGAGAAACGATTCCATCCGAAGGGCCCGACGTGCAACTTCCCGCCGGGAAAAATGTGACGGTTTCTGATGACGGTTTGAAATTGTTGGCCGCAATAGACGGCTCGGCCTACATGCAACAGGGCAAAGTGCATGTGGACGAGGTGCTGCACATTAAAGGCGATGTAAACTATGGCACCGGTAACATCAAATTTAACGGCCCGGTGATTATCGACGGAGACGTGCGCTCCGGCTTTAGGGTTGAAGCCCGGGATGCGATTGTTATTGGGGGAAATGTGGAAGCGGCCCACATCTATTCGCAACAGGGCGATATTACCATCAAATACGGTGTTGTAGGTAAAAACCGCGCGAAAATTTTGGCCGGCGGCGATTTAAACTGCGGTTTTATTCAAGATGCGACCATTGGTGTGCGCGGTGATTTGAATGTGCAACATTACATTATCAACAGTAGCGTTTCGGTAGGGGGCATGGCTACCATTAAGGGGGCGGAAGGGCAAATTCGTGGTGGAACGCTTACCTCAGAAAAAGGAGTTGTCGCCTCGATTATCGGCTCCCCTCGAAATATTTATACCGAAATTAAAATAATGAGTCACGGACAAAATACCTCTCAAAAACGGCTGTGGGAACTGAGCCGCCTTCGGACCGATCTCACTTTGCGTTATTCCACGCTGGAAAAACGTTTTGATTTTCTGAAATTGCTTGAGAAAGAGGTGGAAACACTTTCACAGGAGAAAATGGCCGAGTTAACGTTTCTGCAGAATGAATTAAAACGCATCAAAAACAGGCTTCTGCAACTGGATGACGAAGAAATTGTTCTGCAAAAAGAAGCGGCGCGGGAACGCATGCTTAAAGAAGTGGTGGCCGAAGAGAAACTATATCCCAATGTGCACATCGAAATCAATGGAGTGGGTTTCCATTCCGATGAATTGCTGGAAAGCGTGAAAATTTATTTATTCAAAGACGAATTAATCATCGAGTCGCTCAAGGAAATGAGTGACGAAACGTACGATATTTTTATTCCACAACGCTAAAAATCAAAATGCAGGTAATGGGGAATGAGTGAAAAAAATATTACAACCAATGAAAAAACTTTTTTCATGAGCGATCTGGCCACGATTATTTATCAGGTGGCCGATTTTAACGTGGCTCTGGAAATGATTGTGGATGCCTTGGGAGAGTATTTTAAAATTCCCCATCTGGCCATTGCCCGTTATAATGAAGACGAAGAGAAATTTGTAATCATTAAAAGCCGAAATTTTGATCAGGAATTGCAAAGTAAGTTACAATTTAATTTATTCACACCTATTAACGGTTTCATCATTCGGAAAGAACGTCCTTCCGCATTTAAGGAAATTGGTGCGCAGTTAAAAATTGGAAATCAGACCATTACCCTGAAAAATGAAGTTCACACGCTCTATTTTTTCCCTTTCCGTTTTCATGAACAGATTAACGCTTTTTTGATCGTTTCGATTTTGCCCGGAGAGGCCACATTGCCTTCCGATGAAATGCGTACAATTTCCGCATTTGTGAATTTAATGGCACCGGTATTTCACGCGTTTGGCGCCATTAAAAAGCGAAAGAACAGTCTGGAAAACATTATTAGCAAAATTATTAAAGATCGTATTTACGAAGCGCGGCTCGGGCTATATCCTGTTTCGTTTGCCATTTTCCGAATCACATTGCATCATGAAATGATGTCTACCGTTATTTTGCAGGATATTGTGCGTACGTATCAGGAAATCTTCAGTAAACGGCTGGGCGAACTGGGCGATGTAGTTTGGTTGACTCTGGATACCGCCTTTTTTATTTTTCCTAATGCCGATTTGTTCGCGGCCGAAAGTTTGTGCGCGCAATTAAAAGAAGAAGTGCATACGGCCTTTACCGATCAGAAAGATTCGGTTAAAGTTTCGGTGAATTTTGTTACCATCAGCTATCCCCAATCTGGAGAAGATGCCGGCGAAATTATCGGTCAGTTGTGGTTACGTTTGTTCGATGAATTGCGCCCGGAAGCGCTGGGTGTGTAAATAGGATGAAAACCTATGGAATTTGTAAATCGGACCATTTTGGTTGTGGATGATGACCCGGCTATTGTCGAAATGATTTCCGACGGCCTTCGGGAGAATCGCTTTACCGTTATTACGGCTAATGCTCCCGATGAGGCATTGGACAAAATTCAGAACCAGCAAATCGCCTTTGCTTTGCTCGATTTCGATCTGGGTTACAATAACAAGAATGGTATCGAACTGGGCGTCGAACTCAGCCGGCTTTTCCCCGATCTGATTGTCGTGATCATGACCGGTTACCACAATATCAAATATGCCATCGAAGCCATGCGCGCTTATCAGTTCCATTACATGATTAAGCCTTTCCGCATCGATCAGATTATTTCTTTGTTTGAACGGGCCATACGTGAATTGGAATTGCGCAAAGAAAATATGCGCCTAAAAGAAGAAATTGCCGCTTTGAAAGAAGAAATTACGAAATTACGTGATATCATTCGCGATATTCGCCCCGAAGAAGCCAGTTTAACGGTGGCTGCCAAGGAAAAAGAATTGCGCAAAAAATTTAAAAATCAACAGGCAATTAGTTCCTATCAAAAACAAAAAAATTACCGTCCGCCCCAAGAATAACTTTCATATTTACAAAAACGGAAGTCTTCGATTGTACGGGTTTGCATTAAAGAGAATATAAAACTTTCCGATGATTTATGAATCTGAACGGAAGCAAAAAATATTTCGATGAACAATACGAATCGGAGTGAAAAAGGACTTTTATGGAAAAACATTCGATCCTGGTGGTGGATGATGATCAGCATTTACGCATGATTCTTCATGAAACGCTTCAATCTTGTGGCTATGAAGTAGAGATAGCTGACTCGGGTGAACAGGCACTGGAAATTCTGGCGCAAAAACCGTTCGATTTAATCATTACCGATTTGATGATGCCCGGTATCAAAGGAATTGAACTGGTGGCCAAAGCACGAGAGCGCTATCCCAACATCGGGGCAATGGTGATTACGGCTTATGGGACAATTGAACGTGCTGTGGAAGCCATGCAGAAAGGCGCTTACGATTTTATCACCAAGCCATTTTCGATCAGTCAAATAGAATCGCGTGTTAAACGGTTTTTTGAATATCAGGCTTTGCAAATAGAAAACCGTACCTTAAAACGAAAATTACAGGAATACCAGATCGATACGAAAATTATCGGTGAAAGTCCGGCAATTAAAGAACTACTTCAGCACATCGATATTGCAGCCAGTAGCGATGCTACAGTATTTATTCGTGGTGAAAGCGGTACGGGAAAAGAACTGGTAGCGCAGGCCATTCACGATCGCTCCGAACGCGCCGGTAAACCTTTTCGTAAAATCAATTGCGCGGCGGTTCCCGAGACCCTTTTCGAAAGTACATTGTTTGGCCATGAAAAGGGCTCCTTCAGCGGGGCGTATCGCCAACAAAAGGGTATTTTCGAAGAATGCAATGAAGGTACTTTATTGTTAGACGAAATAAGTGAAATTCCGTTTGCCTTGCAAGCCAAACTTTTGCGTGTTTTGCAGGAAATGAAGATTATTCGCGTGGGCAGCACCGAAGAAATTCCTGTTGATGTACGCATTATTGCTACGACAAATCGTGATATTAATGAACTGATCGATTCATCAAAATTTCGGGAAGATCTGTTCTTTCGTTTGAATGTGTTCCCGATTACGATTCCTCCCTTGCGTAAACGCAAAGAAGATATTCCGTTATTAATTGATCATTTCTTAGATGTGTATAAAAATAAATACCATTTCGAGAAAAAGGTCATCGCTCCCTCTTTAATGCAAAAGATTTTGAATTATGACTGGCCGGGAAATGTGCGTCAATTGCAACATATGGTGGAACGTGCAATTTTATTTTCGGGTAGGGAAGAAACAATTACCGAAAAACATTTTCGTTTTGAAGAAGAAGGAAGCCGGGGCAAAAACACCGCATTGATCCCTGACGAAGTGGTTCCCCTGGCCGAGATGGAACGCAGAATGATTATGGCTGCCTTGCAGAAAACGAATAATCATCGGACCAAAGCCGCCGAATTACTGGGAATTACGGTTCGAACGTTAAGAAATAAATTGAACGAATACGAACAACAAGGATTAATGGAAGAATAACATGGAACGTATTGAAACAGTTCCTTCGGGAACCTATTACGTAAGTGCAACCGACAATGTCATTGCTCAGGCCTTTCTTGGTTCGTGTGTGGGCCTGGTTGTGGTGGATGTCCAGAATAAGATCGGAGGACTTTACCACATATTGCTTCCCAAACCTTCGGCTATTTTTGAAAATGAAGCCCCGAAAAAATATGCCAGCGAGGGATTGCCGCTATTTTTTAAAGAGCTGGAAACCCTGGGAGCCCGTAAAGAAAACATGAAAGCCGTGGTTGCCGGTGGTGCCCTGATGGGCGATGTTACGAACCTGGATCTGGAGCTGGATATCGGTGGGCGTACATCGGATATTGTTCTCGAATATTTAAAGGAAAATGAAATCGAGATTGTGCGCACGGAGCTCGGAGGGTACTTCGGCTATAAGATAAGCCTGAATTTCAATACATTCGATTTCGAGATCGAATTAACCGAAACCGCCAAACCATCCCGTGGCTTACCCAAGTTAATGGCCAAACTACCGGATATTGACGAGGTGATTCAACGCATTAAGCCCATTCCCCAAATTGCTCTTAAAGTTATCCGCATGATTCATGCCGATAATGTCTCAATGTCGCTTATTGGCAAGGAAATTCGTCAGGACCAGGTGCTAACTGCTCGCATCATTCAGTTGAGCAATTCCGCATTTGTCAATCCGCGTTCCCGTATTCAAAGCATTGACCAGGCTCTGGTTATGCTTGGAGAGCGCCGTATTCTGCTGCTTACGTTGTCTATTTTTACGGAGTGGTATTACAAAGAAGCGGATAATGGTTATTCCTTGTGCAAAGGAGGGCTTTTTCAGCATGCGCTGGGGGTTGCCTATGCAGCTCAGGAAATCGCCAAAATGACAAAACGCATTGACCCTGCCCTGGCATATACGGCCGGACTTTTGCACGACATCGGTAAAATTGTGTTAGACCAATGGGTTGACCGACAATACCCCATGTTCTACCGAAATCTGTACGGAGACGAAAATTTGACTCTGGGTGAGGTGGAACGAAAAATGTTTCAAATCGACCACATGACCGCAGGCGCCAAATTGGCCCAAAAATGGGAACTGCCAGAAGACCTGGCTTTGGCGATTGAGCACCACCACAATCCAGAAAAATTCGATAGTAATCCCGATTTACTGCACATTGTAAATTTTGCCAATATTCTGGTAAGCTATTTTAAATCGGGGCTCGTTATCAATAAGTTCGATGCCAAAAATTTGGAGGCATCGGTTAAATACTTACAGCTTTCTCCCGAGCAAATCATCCAGATTATCGAGCGGGTACCTTTTAACAATTTACAATCCTTTAATGCATAAACCTTCTCCTTATTTATGCAAGCCGGATGGGGCGACCCGTCCGGCTTTTTTTGTGCACAGAGAAACATCGAGTTTAAATTTTTGCAAATTATCTTTTCTACAGTATCATTTCAGAAGGATTAATAAAAGTGCACAAAGTCTGACTGACTATTGTCCGCATTCGATATTACGGACAATGGGAAATCTTCTGCCGGGAGCTTTGGACATGGCCTGAGCATAAGATGATTTTGCTAAAAAGAGTTGGATTTTTTATTTTGAATGTAAACCTAAGAAAAGTGCATAACCCGAAATCACAGGTTGTGTTTCAGTACCTACGATTGGAAAATGCTAAATCGAATTTACTTTAGAAGGATATTAGTTATGAGAAAATTTCTTGTCACTTTGGGGCTGCTGGGGCTTTTGGCCTTCCCGAATTTTGCGCAAACACCAGATTCTTTTGTAAAAGTACAGGGGCCGGCCTTTCATCTCAATGGCCACCGATTTTGCTTTTTGGGCACCAATATGTGGTACGGGATAAATTTGGGTGCCCTGGCTGAGGGTGGTAACCGGGCCAGATTGATGCGTGAATTGGATCATTTGAAAAAAATAGGAATTACCAACCTGCGTATTATGGGGGCCTCGGAAGGCATAGGGCAGCCCAACACGGTTCGGCCGCCCATTCAACCAGAACCCGGTGTGTACGACGAACGCCTACTCAAGGGACTGGATTTTTTACTGGCCGAAATGGGTAAGCGGGAGATGAAGGCGGTTATTTTTTTGAATAATTACTGGATCTGGACCGGTGGTATGGCTCAGTATGTCGCCTGGGCCGTTAAACAGCCTTTGCCCAATCCTTTTGTTTCGTCTTACACCTGGCCGCAATTTATGAATTTCAGCGCGCGGTTTTACAGCGAAACGCAGGCGGAAAAATGGTTCGAACAATATGTCCGCACGTTAATTTTACGTAAAAATACCTTTACCGGAGTGGCTTACAAAGATGATCCGACGATTATGAGCTGGCAATTGGCAAACGAACCGCGTCCGGGGCAAGGGGAGCAGGGCAGAGAAAATTTCCCTGTCTTTGAAAAATGGATTCATCATGTTGCCGCTTTCATCCGGTCCCTGGATAAAAACCATCTGATAAGCACGGGAAATGAAGGGCTGGTAGGTTGCATGGGAGATTCGGCTTTGTTCCTTAAAATAAATAACGATGCAAATATTGATTATATTACCTTTCATCTTTGGGCTTTTAATTGGAATTGGTACGATCCCCAAAAACCACAAAAAACTTTTGATTCCACCTTGATCAAAGCATCCGAATATTTGCAACGGCATATCCGCCTGGCGCAGAAAGCGGGTAAACCGCTTGTGCTGGAAGAATTCGGCTTGCCCCGGGATGGGCATTCCTATTCGCCCCAGGCTACAACGCATTATCGGGATCGCTATTACCGGAAAATTTTCGAATGGGTTTGGCAAAATGCTCGGGCCGGAGGCCCTTTGGTCGGCAGCAATTTTTGGGCCTGGGGCGGAGAGGGGCGTCCACGTGATCCGCAACACCCTCAATGGCGCATGGGCGATCCGTTTACCGGTGACCCGCCACAGGAACCGCAAGGGCTCAATTCGGTATTTGATAGCGATTTTTCTACGCTTAAAATTATTGGCCGATATGCAAAGCACATGAACGCATTGAGGTAAAGAATCCGATTTTGTTTCCGGGGCACCGGCACAGAGCCCCAAAAAATGAAAAA